>Ga0180215_1000375_pt1 | contig 58490 bp, 42 predicted proteins | sample eDN3rd37CBELigBY_FD_128871 | JGI IMG/M metagenome (GOLD analysis project Ga0180215, IMG submission 128871) | Enriched backyard soil microbial communities from Emeryville, California, USA - eDNA 3rd pass 37_C BE-Lig BY (version 2) (version 2) | ecosystem: Environmental > Terrestrial > Soil >... | reverse complement strand
GAGCAGGTGGTCCTCACCCACACGGTGCAGGGCCACTACGACGGCGCCTCTGGCCCCAAGACCATGCGCTCCTCCCTCGAGGGCGTCAGCTTCGCGGCGGACTTCGCCGGGGTCCCGGCCTCCGCCCGGATCTTCGCCGAGCTGGTCTACCCGCACTTCCACGGCGACACGGTCCACTTCAGCGCCCGGCCCCCGGCAGGGGCTCCGCGCCTGGTGCACTTTCCGGGCGGGCTCTGGGGTGACGACGCAGCCATGGTGGCGGCCGCCCTCGGCGAAGGCGTCGTGGTGCCGATCACGCGCGAGGACGCGGTCGAGCACTACGCGGGGAACTCCCGGCAGGTGGAGGGGGGCGTCCTCGTCCCCTCCGGGGTGAGCGAGTCCTTCACCGACTCGCTCCACGCCCTCGGCCTCGCCACCCGGCGCATCGCCCTCTTCGAGCTCTTCGGCAAGGCGGGAGGCGGCCCTGCCTGCGCCACCCTCTACCTCCCCAGGGACCTCGAGATCCCGGAGGACTCGGCCTTGCGCTACAGCGTCCGCCGCGAGGAGGCCCGCGCCCGCCGCGATCGCCTCCCCGCCCGCCTCGAGGTCGACCCCGCCTGGTTCGCGGGCAGGCCGCGGGGCTGACGCCACCCTCCCCCGCCCGGTTCGCGGGCAGGCGCCAGGGCGCTACAGCGCCATCGCCGCCACGAGCTTCTCGGGATCCTGCCCGAGGTCGCCGTTCCAGCGCTCCCGCCAGACCTCGGCGGGGGACCTGCCGGTCTCCAGCACCTCCGCCACCGGCTCCAGCACCACCCGCTCGTCGGCGTGCGCCCCATGGGGGCAGGCCTGCTCCTTCAGCCCCTCGGCGGCGATGCGGTAGAGCTCCCTGGCGTACTCGAGGACGCTCCCCTTCGAGAAGGTCGCGCGCAGCCCCTGCCGGGCCACGTTCGCCTGCAGCTCGAGGCGCTCCTCGAACTTCATCCCCGGCAGCAGGCGATCCGCCGCCTCCAGCGCCCCCTCGTCGTAGAAGATCCCCTTCCAGAGCGCCGGGAGCGCAGCGGTCAGAGCTGGCGACGCGACGTCGGCGCCGCGCACCTCGATGATGTTCTTCAGCCGCACCTCGGGGAAGAGGGTGGTGAGGTGATCCTCGAAGTCCCCGAGGGTCGCCACGTTCCCATCGAGCCCCTCCTTCATGTACTGGCGAAAGGTGAGGTGGTAGGCGGGCAGGTACTTCCCCTGTCGGCGCACGAAGAACATCGGCACGTCCAGGGCGTACTCCACCCAGCGCCGGTAGCCGAAGTCCTCGTCGAAGACGAAGGGCAGCAGGCCGCAGCGATCGGGGTCCACGTCGGTCCAGACGTGGTAGCGATAGGAGGCGAAGCCCGAGTCCTTGCCCCGGACCAGGAAGGAGTTGGCGTAGATCGCGCTCACCAGCGGCGACACGCTCATGGCCGCCCGCATCTTGCGGACCATGTCCTCCTCGGAGCCGTAGTCGTAGTTCGCCTGGACCGTCGCCGTCATCAGCATCATGTCCTTGGCGAGCTTGCCCTTGGTCGGCACATAGGCGCGCATCACGTCGTAGCGGGTCTTCGGCATCCAGGGGTTCTCGTCCGTGGTCCCGAAGGGGCGGTAGCCGATCGGCAGCCAGCGGATCCCCAGCTCCTGGCCGATCGCCTTCATCTGCGCCAGGTGGTGGAGGGTCTCTTCGCGGGAGGCGTGGGAGCAGGGGAAGGGCCGCCCGGAGAGCTCGAACTGCCCGCCCGGCTCCAGGGTGAGGTTCGCCCCCGGGCGGAGGGCGGCGATGATGTGGCCGTCCTCCGCATAGGGCGCGTACCCGAAGCGCTCGAAGCGCTCGAGCATCGATCGGATGCTCCGCAGGCCCTCGTAGGGGACGGGGCTCGTGCCGATCATGCCGATCAGCTCGTGCTCCATCCCGACCTTCCACTGGTTTCGAGGCCTCTCGGTTCGGGAGATCAGGGTGACCAGATCGTCGATGGAGCGGATGGGAGGGGAGAGATCTTTGTCTTGATCGAGGGACATGGACGCCACGCTTAGGGTGAACTGCGGTCCCCTCCGGAGGGGAGCGGGACGAGGACGTGGCCTTCGATGCCCCAGGCGCCCGGGAGTCGCAAGGATTTCCCGCTCGGCCGGGTGGCGGTTCGTCTTGCAGGATCCGGACAGACCGATTGTTATGACCGCATGAGCGAGCCGAACCACGTCGCCGCCGGGTCGTTTCTGGGCCAGAACCGCCCCCTCTCCCTTTTCGGATGGGGCTTCCTCCTCCCGCTGCGGGCGGCGAAGCTGATCCTGGACAGCCCCCGACTGCGCAGGTGGTCCCTGGTGGTCCTCCTGATCAGCCTGGTCCTCCTCGCGGCCCTGGTGGTCCTCCTGATCCTGGGGACGGGGACGATCCTCGGGCTGGTCTGGCCCAGACCCGACGACTGGTGGCTGCTCCTGTGGTTCCCCCTGGCGATCCTGCTCTTCTCCCTGCTCTTCGTCGCTGGAGCGAGCACGGTCCCCACCATCGCCACGGCGCCGATCCTGGACTTCCTCTCCGAAGAGACCGAGCGGCTCCTCGGCGCCGAGCTCCCGCCGGAGGGGGGGATCCGGAAGTTTTTGCGGGAGACCGTCGGCGCCGTCCTCAAGGCGGCGCTGCGGGTCCTGATCCTCCTGGCGGGCTACGGGGTCCTGCTCTTCTTCTGGCTGATCCCCGGGATCGGCCAGGCGCTCTGGACCGTGGGATCGGTGGGCTGGACCATCTACTGGATCGCCTACGAGTACCTGGACATCACCGCCAACCGCCACGAGTACGGCTTCCTGGAGGTGGTCCGCGCGGTCCGCGCCCACGCGAGCGCCTCCCTGGGCTTCGGCGCCGCCCTCTACCTGATGCTCCTCGTCCCCCTGCTCAACGTGGTCTTCATCCCGGTGGGGGCGGTGGGGGCGGCGATCTTCTTCGTCGAGCTGCGCCGCTCCGGGCGCCTCCCGCCCTCGAAGTGGGAGAAGCGAGCCGAATTCGCGGGCGCCGCATCCGAGAAGGATCGGACAGAGCCTTGAAGAATCAGCGCGTCCCAAGCGGCCCATCTGCCAGGATCGCGGGTCTCGAGGACGACGCCCGGAGGGATGGATGCAGCAGCTCTTCTTGATGGATCCGCTGGAGGGGGTTGCCCCTGCCACCGACACCACCTTCGCCCTGATGCGGGCAGCCGCTGCCCGCGGGCATCGGATCTTCTTCGCCAGGGCCGAGACCCTCTCGCTGTGGGGTGGTACCGCCCACGTGTCGGCGCGGGAGGTGCTCCTCCCGCCGGAGGGCCATCCGGGGCCCCACTTCGAGTGGCGGGGCGAGGCCGAGGTTCGCCAGGTCGAGGACTTCCCGGTGGTGTGGATCCGCACCGACCCGCCCTTCGACGAGGCCTACCTCGAGGCCACCTGGATCCTGGATCGGGTCGACCGCCGTCGCACCCTGCTGATGAACGATCCCACCGGGATCCGCGGCGCCAACGAGAAGCTCTACGCCTTGAACTTCTCCGAGCTCTGTCCCCCGACCCTGGTCACCTCCGACCGCGCCCACCTGCGCCGCTTCGTCGAGGAGCACGGGGAGGCGGTGCTCAAGCCCCTGGCCGGCTACGCAGGGGGCGGGATCCTCTTCGCCAACGCCAAGATGCGAGGGCTGAGCGCCTTGATCGAGGTGGCGACCCCGGGCGGGGCAAGGACGGAGGCCCAGGCCTACCTCCCGGAGGCTGCCCGCGGCGACAAGCGGATCATCCTCCTGAACGGCGAGCCCCTGGGGGCGGTGCTCCGTGTCCACGGCGAGGGGGAGGAGCGCAACAACCTCCACCTGGGCGGATCCGCCCAGAAGACCACCCTGGACGACGACGATCGGCGGATCATCCGCGCCATCGCGCCGCGCCTCCGGGAAGACGGCCTGCGCTTCGTCGGGGTCGACGTGATCGGAGGCAAGCTCACCGAGATCAACGTCACCTCTCCCACCGGCATCCTGGAGATCGAAGCGCTCGATGGTCCCGGCGCCAGGTCCCGGGTGATCCAGTGGACCGAGGAGAACGCCCCTGTCTGAGCCACGCTCCCCCCGCCAGCAGCGCGCCTCCACCAGGCGGAGACGTCGTTTCCGGCGTCGGAGCCCCTGCCCGCTCGCCCGGCGCCGCGCCGGGGACAGGCTGGCCAAGCGGCGGATTCTCTGGAACGATCCAGCCGTCAGCCGTGTTGGTCACGACCGCGAGCCCTCGGTCAGCGACCCCGGGCCCGCGTCGGCAACCATTTTTCGAGCCCCTCGTGCGTCTTGCAGCTTGAGAGCGCCCGGGTGGCTGCCTATGATCGGAAGGACGGGAGTAGCCAGCGAGGGCTCCGCCCGGCCCTCTCCTTTCCCTCGGTACTCTCGGGAGCTCCCAGGATGATTCGATTCGCCGCTCGTGCGGTCGCCCTTCTCGCCTTGGTCGGTGCATGGGGTTTCTCGGCTGGGGATCGCCTGGTCGCGCCGTTCTTCTCCGAAGCCCGGGCGGAGTCCCCTGCCGCCGAGGCGGAGGCCCCGGACCTCGCCTCCCTCAAGGTGTTCAACCGGGTGGTCCTCCAGGTGAAGGACCACTACTTCGACCCCACCCGGATCGATCCGCGGCAGATGCTCGTCGACAGCCTCGACTATGTGGAGAAGCAGATCCCGGAGGTGATGGTCGACGGCGACACCACCACCGGCCAGGTCAAGGTGACCGTCGGCAGCAAGGCCCAGACCTTCTCGATCGCCGACGTGGACTCGATCTTCAAGATGAGCCTGCGCCTCGGCCAGATCATGGGCTTCATGCAGAAGAACCTGGACCCCGGCCATCCCCCCGAGGACCTGCGCAACATCGAGTACGCCCTGGTGAACGGGATGCTCTCCTCCCTGGACCCGCACTCGGTGCTCCTCAAGCCCGAGTACTTCCGGGAGATGAAGATGTCGACCCGCGGCGAGTTCGGCGGGCTGGGCTTCATGATCGGCCTCCGCGACGGCGAGCTCACCGTGATGAAGGTCTTCAAGGGGACCAAGGAGAACCCGACCCCCGCCACCCGCTTCGGGATCAAGCCGAGGGACAAGATCCTCCAGATCGGCGGCGAGTCCACGGTGAACATGGACGTCACCGAGGCCGCCGACAGGCTGCGGGGCAAGCCCGGTTCGCTGATCCAGGTGCTGATCGGCCGCAAGGGCTGGCCCGCTCCGAAGCTGATGGAGATCCCCCGGGCGCAGATCGAGATCGAGTCGGTGGTGCCCAAGCTCCTCTCCAACAACGTGGGCTACGTCCGGCTCAAGAGCTTCCAGGGCTACACCACCCGTGACCTCCTCAACGCCGTCCGCAACCTGAAGGAGGAGGCAGGCGGCAAGCTCACGGGGCTGGTCCTGGATCTGCGCGGCAACCCGGGCGGCCTCCTCGACCAGGCCCACCAGGTCTCCGACGCCTTCCTGGAGTCCGGCACCATCGTCACCACCGTCGGCGCCGGCAACCGCCGGCTCGAGGTGAAGAAGGCCACCGACCAGGGCATGGCCGATCTGGAGAAGTCCCTGCCGGTGGCGGTGCTGGTCAACGGCGGCTCCGCCTCCGCCAGCGAGATCGTGGCGGGGGCCATCAAGAACCTCGATCGCGGGGTGGTGATCGGGCGGACCACCTTCGGCAAGGGCTCGGTCCAGGTCCTCTACGACTTCCCGGATCAGAGCGCGCTGAAGCTGACCATCGCCCAGTACCTCACCCCGGGGGACGTCTCGATCCAGGAGACCGGCATCGTCCCGGACATCGAGCTGATCGCGTCCAAGGTGGACCAGACCTCGATCAGCGCCTTCGCGCCGATCAAGATGATGCGGGAGCAGGACCTCAACCGGCACCTGTCCAACCCCGCCGATCTGCTGAACCCGGACGGCAGCGAGCGGCCGGTGACCAAGACCGACGTTCCGGATCTGAAGCCGCTCCACACCATGCGCTACCTGCGCGACGAGGTGCAGACGAAGGACGGCGAGGCCGCCCTCGACGACGAGGAGGCGGAGGACATCGAGCTGGCCGAGGACTTCGTGGAGGACTACCAGATCCGCTTCGCCCGTGATCTGCTGGTGGCCCACCCCTACCCGAAGCGCTCGCAGATCATGGCGAAGATGAACCCCTTCGTCGCGGAGCGGGCCGCAGGTGAAGAGCGCCGGATCGAGAAGGCGATCGCGGATCTGGGGGTCGACTGGTCCAAGGGCTCGGCGGCAGGGGCCGCGCAGGCTGCGGGGCAGGAGGCGCCGAAGCTCGTAGCCACCTTCGAGCCGGGGCCCGGGGTCGTCGCCCACGCCGGGAGCCAGGTCGATCTCAAGCTCGAGGTGACGAACCCGGGGACCCGTCCGATCCACCGCCTGCGCGCCTGGACCGAGAGCGCCGCGAACCCCCTCCTCGATCGCCGGGAGTTCGTCTTCGGATCCCTCGCCCCCGGCGAGACCAAGAGCTGGACGGTCCCGGTGGAGCTCCCCCAGGATCTCGCCTCCCGCCGCGACCGGGTCTCGATCAAGTTCCAGGACGGCGAGGGCAACGCCTACGACGATCATGAGGGCGAGGTGAACATCGCCGAGCTGGCGCGGCCGCGCTTCTCCTACACCTGGCAGATCCTGGAGCGCACCAGCGGCGGCGACGGGATCGCCCGCCCCGGCGACAAGCTCAGCCTCCTGGTGGACGTGAAGAACCTGGGGCCCGGTGCGAGCACCGAGTCCACCGTCGCCACCATCAAGAACAAGGGCAACGAGAAGATCTTCATCGAGAAGGGCCGGCAGCAGCTCGGCTCGCTGGAGCCTGGGGCGGAGGCGCAGGCCGTCTTCGAGCTCGAGCTCAAGAGCGGCTACGCCGAGGACGCCATGCCGATCCAGCTCGTGATCTTCGACGAGAAGCTCGAGGAGGTCGCGATGGAGCAGCTCCAGATCCCCGTCGCCAGCGGCGCGCTCCTCTCGGAGCCCATGAAGGGCTTCCTCCAATCCGCCCTGGCGCCGGTGGTCCGCGCAGCTGCCAGCGACGACGCCCCGCCCCTGGCCCTGATGGGCAAGGGCGCCTCCCTCCCGGTGGACGCGAAGGTCGGCGGCTGGGCCCGGGTGGAGTGGCGCAAGGGCCGCGTCGGCTTCGTGCGGGTCGGCTCCGACGAGAAGATCCTCCCCACCGGCAAGGCCTCCCTCGCAGCGGTGGAGACCTCCTTCGCCAGGACCCCGCCGGAGATCCGCCTCGACGTCGACACGTCCAAGGGCGGGATCGCCGTCAACACCGATCGATACGTCCTGACTGGCACCGTCGCCAACCCGGAGCTGCGGGACGTCTACGTCTTCGTGAACGACCAGAAGGTCTACTTCGCGCCGGCTGCCAAGGACGGGAAACCCTTGCGCTTCAACGCCGAGTTCCCGCTGAAGGAAGGATCCAACCACGTGGTGGTTGTGGCCCGGGATGGCAACGAGGTCACCAGCCGCAGAGCGGTCTCCGTCCTCCGCCGGCAGGGCGAGGCGGTGCAGAAGGCGGACGCCGCCAAGGCCGGGACCCAGCCTCGATAGCGGGCGGGCGGCGGCAGCGCCGCTCGCCCCGCCGGCGAGAGGGCTGCCGTCGCACCTCGACCGACACATCGAGACATCGGGCGGCGACCCCGAAATCGTGAGAGAATCCGCGTCGTCTCTGCCAAGCGAAGCGCCTGCGGCAGATCCGAGAGAGACATCGAGAGACATGATGCGACCGCCTCCGATAGATGAGAGAGTCCCCACGTGTCCCGTCGCCTGATCGCCGTCGCCGCCGCCTTCGCGCTCACCGCCATCGCGCTCATCACCTACAAGGTGGTGGTCCTCGGCTATGAGCTCAATCCGAAGCCGGCGCCGGATCGCTGGTCGATCCAGCTCGAGGTCAAGCTCCAGAACCCAGCCGAGAACGCGCGGGTCACCTTCTTCCTCCCTGCGGACGGCCCCGGCCAGCGGATCTACGACGAGCGGGTCTCGGCGGAGGGGATGCGCTTCTACATCCGTCCCAGGGACGGGAACCGGGTGGCGGTGGTGGTGGGCAGGCCGGACGAGGGCTCCCGCCTCACCTACCGCTTCTCCATGCAGAACCTCCCGGCGCCACAGGCCCTGCTCCCTGCCTCGCTCCCGCCGCTGGACGAGGCGGAGGCGAAGCAGCTCGCCGACCTCCTCGGTCCGGAGGAGGCGATCCAGAGCGACGCCGAGCTGATCCCCCTCCTCTTCGAGGAGCTGGCGATCAACCGGGAGGATCGCGTGGTCGCCCTGCGGCAGATCCACGAGTTCATCCACCGGGACGTGGTCACCACCACCGGGAGCGACGGGCTCCAGGACGCCCTCTCCGTCCTCCAGCGGGAGCGCGGGAGCCCCCACGGGAAGGCCCGGGCCGAGGTGGCCCTCCTCCGGGCGGCCGGGATCCCGGCGCGGGTGGTGGCGGGGGCGCCGCTGATGGAGCGGGGCGACTCCGAGGTGATCCACTGGGTCGAGGCCCGGCTGGACGGGCGGTTCTGGACCCTGGATCCGCTCAAGGGTCTGGACGAGAAGGAGGAGCCGCGGCTGGTCCTCCACGTGGGCGACGGCGCCGCCCTCGATCCGATCGGGGTGGAGAACGCGTCCCTGAAGGTCTCGATGCTCCGCGAGCGGGAGACCCAGTTCCAGATCTACCAGCGCAAGATCGGCAACTCGGATCGGCTCCTCGACAGGATCTCCCTCTACTCGCTGCCGGTGGGGACCCGGGTCCTCTACCAGGTGCTCCTCCTGATCCCGCTGGGCGCGCTGGTGGTGGCGATCTCCCGCAACCTGATCGGCATCCCCACCTTCGGCACCTTCATGCCGATCCTGATCTCCCTGGCGTTCCGCGAGTCGGGGATCGCCTGGGGGATGCTCCTCTTCGGCGCCGTGGTGGCGGTGGGCTACCTGGGCAGAAATCTCCTCGATCGCGCCCAGCTCCTGATGGTGCCCAGGCTGTCGTTCCTGCTCACCCTGGTGATCCTGATCATGGCGGGGTTGATGATCGTCGCGGAGGCCACCGGCTACACCAAGGCCTTCTCCATCGCGATCTTCCCGATCGTGATCATCACCATGACCATCGAGCGGCTCTCGATCGCCATCGTCGAGGAGGGGGCGCGAAACGCGGCCAAGGTGGTCGCCGGCACCCTCGCGGTAGCCATCTTCGGCTACTGGGTCATCGCCAACGACACCCTCCAGCACTTCGTCTTCACCTTCCCCGAGATCCACCTGATCACCATGGCGGTGCTCCTGCTCCTGGGCCGCTACACGGGATATCGGCTGAGCGAGTGGACCCGCTTCCGCGCCTTCCGCGAGGGAGGGGTCCCGGAGGCGGGGAGCTGATGTTCGGCCTCTTCCGGGAGCTTCGCGCGGCGAACGTGCTGGGGATCAACGCCCGCAACGCCCGCTTCATCTCTCCGCACAATCCCCGCCGCCTCTTCCCGATGGTGGACGACAAGCTCAAGTCCAAGGCCCTCTGCGTCGAGCACGGAATCCCGGCCCCCGCGCTCTTCGGCGTGGTGGAAGCCCACGGCGATCTTCGCGGGCTGCCTTCGCTCCTGGAGCCCTACCGGGAGTTCGTGATCAAGCCGGTGCGCGGCGCCATGGGCAACGGCGTGCTGGTGGTGGTCGACCGGGATGGCGCCCAGTGGGTGAAGAGCTCGGGCGCGCGGATGGACGACGCCTTCTTGCGCCACTACGTGAGCGGCATCCTCTCCGGGCTCTACTCGCTCGCGGGCAACGCCGATCGCGCCATGATCGAGTACCGGGTCCAGCTCCACCCCAGCTTCGAGAAGGTCTCCTACGGTGGGGTCCCCGACGTGCGGGTGATCGTCTTCAAGGGGGTCCCCGCCCTCGCCATGCTCCGGCTCCCCACCAGGCGCAGCGACGGCCGCGCCAACCTGCACCAGGGCGCCATCGCCGCCGGGATCGACATCCCCACCGGGGTCACCCAGCACGCGGTCCAGTCCAACCGCCTGGTCGAGGTCCATCCCGACACCGGCCATCGGGTGGTGGGATTCCAGGTCCCGGCCTGGGAGGAGATCCTGCGGATCGCCGCGGTCTGCGCCGAGATGACCGGCCTCGGCTACCTGGGGGTCGACGTGGTCCTGGACGCCCAGCAGGGCCCGCTCCTCCTGGAGCTGAACGCGAGGCCGGGCCTCGCCATCCAGATCGCGAACTTCCAGGGGCTCCTCGGCCCCCTGGAGATGCTCGAGCGGGTCGAGACCAGCAGGCTCGATCCGACGGAGCGGATCCTCCTCGCCAAGCAGGTGGCCCTCGATCTGCGCAGGGGGCCGCTGCGCCACCCCGCCGCATCGCCGGAGGCGACGCCGGATCGGGAAGCGCAGGTCGGAATATCCCAAGTCCCCCGTCCGTTGGTGGAGCCAGCGCCGCAACCCGAGGCGCGCCAGGAGCCCCACCAGGAGCCGCCTCCGGAAGCGCCCCAGATTGAGAAGGTCGGATGAAGGTCATCGTTCCCCTCGCCCTGCTCGTCGCCGTCGCGGCGCTGGCAGATCCCATCATCTCCCTCACGGAGAACCTCAAGGCGAGCGAGAACGAGAACATCCAACCCGCGCCGGCACCACCGCCTCCCAAGCCCCTGGAGCGGCTGGTCCGCCTGACGGTCCGGGTGACCGGCAACGGGGAGGACGCCTACCTCGAGCTTCCCCTGCCCCAGAGCGACGACCACCAGACCATCGTCGAGGAGAAGCTGCTGAGCAGGGGCTTTCACGTGGAGGAGGAGCTCCGGGACGGCAACCGGCTGGCGATCCTCACCTACCCCAGGCTGCAGGGTCCCAAGCGGATCACCTATGAGTTCCGGGTGCAGACCCGCTCCACCAAGGTGGAGGTCCCGCCTGCCCCGGTGGCGACGGGGGAGCCCAGCGAGGAGGACTGGCCCTGGCTGCGGCCGACCAAGCAAATCCAGAGCAGCTCCCCGCTGATCCGCGAGAAGCTGATCACCTACGCCACGCCGCGGCTGGAGGCAGGGGAGCGCGACGCGATCCGGATCGCCTGGGACCTCGCCGCCACCGGCTACAACCGCAAGCCCAACGGGAGCCGGACCGTCCTCAAGGCGACCCGGGTCGGGCACGCGTCGGACATCGGCCTCGACCGCCTCTTCACCACCTTCCTGCGGACGAGCGGCGTCCCCGCGCGGCCGGTGATCGGGGTCCAGGTGGGGAAGCTCAAGAACCGAAAGCACCTGGCCCGGTGGGTGGAGGTGAAGAGCGGCGGCGACTGGCTGCCGATGTCGGTGCCCCGCGACGAGTACGGGCGGCTGCGGGCGCGCTATGTGAAGCTCGCCCACGGAGACCGACCCTTCATCGTGCGCCGCGGAGTGGAGTCCCTCAGCTTCCGCTGGAAGCTCGATCGGGTCCCTGAGCTCATGGAGGCGAGCGCCAGATGAAGAAGCATCCGCTTCTGAAACATCTCTCCCCGCGAACCGCTCCAGCGCCGGGCACGACGCCCCCCGCGCTGCACGAGCCCCGCCGCGAGACCGGATCGGCGCGCCCCCTCGCGCTCGCCGTCGCCCTCCTCCTCGTCCTCGTCGCAGGCCCGGCCCGGGCAGCGCTGGATGCGGACGTCGTCCTGATCTACGGCTCCTCGTGGCGCCGGGTCCTCCCCACCTACGCCGCCGCAGCGAAGGCCCCGGCCAAGGGCTCGGAGGCAGGGGCCCAGCTCCCCCCCGTGATCCTGTGGACCGGCGGCGAGGAGCGATGGACCGAGGAGCTCCTGCAGCGGCTGCGGCCCAAGCGGACGATCGTCGTCGGCCCCCCTGCCGCCGCCGGCGCCAAGCTCGAGATCCCGGGGAAGGTCGCCCGGATCGAGGCGAAGGACGATCGGATCGGCGAGACCCTGGCCCGGGAGGCGTTCACAGCAGACGACGGCGTCTCCAAGGTCTACGTCTCCGACGGTCGCAGCTTCTCCGACGCCCTCGCCGCCACCGCCCTCGCCATGGCGGATCGCGCGCCCCTCCTGATCGCCAGCGGCAACCTGGCAGCCACCGCCAGGGAGGCGGGGGAGCTCGCCCGCGGCCTCGGCGCCGACGAGGTGGTGGTGGTGGGCGCCGGCGACGAGAGCGCCCTCGCCGCAGCCTCGGGCAGGCGGGTCAAGGTGCTGTCCGGCGCCGCCGCGCTGGAGGTCTACAACCAGCGCTTCCACGGATCCCGCCACCTGGTCCTCGCGGCGCCTGCCGACGCGGAGGGACCCTTCTCTCCGCCCAGGCTCTCCCTCGGCGCCCTCCCCTACGCCCTGGGAAAGGGCGCGGCGCTGGCGTGGGTGGGCGAAGGCTTCCAGAAGAGCCCCGAAGAGCGGACCCGGTCCATGGAGAAGGAGGGGCTGGGCCCCTTCGACGCGGTGACCCTCATCGGGGATCAGCTCGCGATCCCGATGCGCGAGATGAAGGACATCGACGAGGTGGCGGCAGGATCTGCGAAGCCCCGGATCCACAAGATCCCCACCTTCGTCGATCGCGGCGGCCTCGCCTCCGATCGAGCGGTGGGGAGGCTGGCTGCGCTGGACATCTACGACCTCTCACGATGGGTGACACGACTCCTCCACAACGTCAGCGAGCGGCAGGACGGGAGCGGCGCCCTGGTCTTCGCCAACGCCGATCACAAGTTCATCCTGGGCGAGGCGATCAGCCGCACGACCTCCGCGGAGCTGGCCAACGCAGGGGTGAAGGTCGAGTCCTTCTACCGGGACGAGATCACCCCCAAGCTGATCCGGGAGGAGCTCCCGGGCCACGGCCTGATCCTCTGGGAGGGGCATCCGCGGGATCTCACCCTCGACGACGACGCGCTCCCGGCGCCCGAGTCCGCCCTGCCCCCCGCCACCTACTTCCTCCAAGGCTGCTACACCCTGGACCGATCGGATCCCTACGTGCTGATCGAGCGCGGCGCCAACGCGGTGATCGGGACCTACATGGCGGTCTACTCCGCCAGCGGCTCCGGCTTCGCGCGGGCCTTCCTCAGCTCACAGCTCCACGATGGGAAGACCGCCGGCGAAGCGCTGATGAGCGCGCGCAACTACCTCCTCGCCACGGTGGAGCTCAAGAAGCGACGGGGGCACAAGGACTGGCGCAAGACCCAGCGCGCCGCCCTCTCCTTCGACCTCTGGGGCGACCCCACCGCGCCGCTCCCGGTGCGCAAGGGCAAGCTGCGATCCCCGCCGGTGGCGGCCGCCCTCCGGGGCAACCAGATCTCGGTGCGGGTCCCGGCCCGGCGGCTCCCCGCCGTCGAGGCGGGGCACTACACCGCCGACGTGCGACCCGGCGCCCAGCTCTCCTCGCTCTACCGCCACGATCGCGAGGTCGGACCGGAGCGAAAGCTGGTGGAGCTCTTCTTCGTCGAGGTCCAGGTCCCGCCGGAGTTCGGCGACGATCCGCAGGTGCAAGCCGCCTACGAGGACTCGAGCTACGCCTGGGTCTTCTCGCCCCGCACCCGCACCCTCTCCCTGCTGATCCACGGACGCGCCATCCCGCAGACCGCTGGGAAGGGCGCCGCCAACCTGCGGTTCACCCTCCACCCAGCCGACGCGACGAAGTAGGCGCTCGCTCTCGACGGGAGCGACAGGTCCGGGATCGTCTTCAGGCGGAGGCGAGGCTCGCTGCCGGGACCGCGTGCTGCTCGTCGTCCTCGGTCACCCCGTCGAGGAGGGCCCGCAGCGGACCGGCGCCGCCGACCCGCGCCTTCCGGTAGATCTGCTTGCGCCTGCCGCGGATCGTCTCCGGCGAGACCCCCAGCCGCGCCGCCGCCTCCTTGCAGGAGAGCCCGAGCATCAGGTGGTGGAGCTCGGCCCGCTCTGCGGGGGAGAGGCGCCAGCGCCGCCCCAGCTCGTCGAGCCTTGCGCTCCTCGCCACGTCCGCTGGGCGGGTGGCCTGCAGGCGCTGCAGCTCGCCGGGGAGAGAGGTGACGTCGAGGTCGGCGCCGGGACCGGTGGTCCGCGCCGCCTCCTCCAGGCGGGTGGCGGCTGCGGGTGCGCCGCCGTGGGCGAAGGCCCGCCCTAGCCTGGCCCCACCCTCCAGGCCCAGCGCCCGCCACAGGGGCCCTGCTGCCCACATCAGCTTGCCTCCGTGGAGGAGGCCGAGCGGGACGCCGGTGCGGTGGGCCACCGCCTCGAGGGCGGCGACGATCACAGGATCCCGCGGCTCCGGCCTGGCCGCCGCCGCGGTCATGGCGCGACGCTCCACGTCGCCGAACTCCGCCTCGCGCCTCGCCGCCATCACCAGGGTCCTCGGCCTCCCGCCCTCCGACCGCAGGATCACCAGGACCGCTCGCGCCTGCCCCAGGATCGACGGATCCCCGCGTCCGCCAGTGAGCTCGTTCAGGGACCCTGCCCAGCTGTCGCCTCGGACCCGCGGCGCCGCGTTCACCACCACCGCCACGAGACGGATCGCCGTTCGCCACGCGGCCTCGTCGGCGATCCCCCTCCCATAGACGGAAGCAGGCCCCACGAAGGGAGAGTCGAGATCCGCGGCGACCACCACATCGCAGGCCGCAGCCGACGCGACCCGCTCCGCCACTGCGCGCGGAGACGAGGGACCCGACTCCAGCGCAGTGGAGAGCGCCACATTCGCCACCTCCGCGCTGGAGCTGGAAGAATCACTGGCTCCCTCGCGATCGGTTGGACGGAGAAGCTCCTCCATTCCCAAACCTCCGGGCATCGAAGTACCCCGCTCGCCCCAGCGGATCAGCGCGCCCTCCCAGGCCCGCTTCCAACCCAGCCGGAGTCGTCACAGTAGATGCTTCGTCTGGAGGGCGGGGGCAAGGGCGCCCTACCCTACGAGAGGGGGGCGCTGTCGCCGATCGAACGCATCGGGGATCCGCTGGCCGATCCGAGGGCTTGGCGGGTCCTACGGTTGACGCTTCGTCCCTGCGGGGAAGCGAGCGACGATCGCCGCGGCGATCGCCGGGGAAGGCGACGCCGCGGCGCCCGCCGCGAACCGCGCTTCAGGGCTCACCAGTGGGTCGGCGAGTCGCTGGCGGGAAAGGACTCCCGGCTCGCCTGGTCCACCTCGTCACGCGACCGTCCGCGCCTCCAGCGCTCGCGGGCCTGTCCCCGCTCCGGCAGCTCCGCGAAGAGCTCCACCATCTTCTCGATGAAGACCGGCAGATCCGCCGGCTTCCGGCTCGAGAGCAGCTTCCCGTCCAGGTGGGCGGTCTCGTCGACCCAGCGCCCGCCAGCGTTGCGGATGTCGGTCCGCAGGCTGGGCCAGGAGGTCAGGGTCTGTCCCGCGATCACGTTGGCGTCCAGGAGGATCCAGGCGCCATGGCAGATCACGGCCACCGGCTTGTCCGCATCGAAGAAGGAGCGGACGACCCGGACCGCCTCCCGATCCGTGCGCAGGGCGTCAGCGTTGATCACGCCGCCGGGAAGGAAGAGCGCGTCGAACTCCGCCGGATCCACGTCCGCGATCAGGCGATCCACCTCGAAGGAACGTCCCTTGTCCACGTGGCGGAAGCCTTGGATCGGCCCCATGTGCGGCGCGGCGAGGACCACCGTTGCCCCGAAGCCCTCCAGGGCGAGGGCTGGCTGCGACAGCTCCACCTCCTCCACGCCGTCGGTCGCCAGGCAGAGGACCCTCGTGCCTTCCAGCTCGAGCGCCATCGCACTCTCCTTTCGTCGTTCGTTGTCTGCGCGCTCTATTCCCGCCGCCTTCGATGTATCGCCGGCGTCGAGATGCGCACCGATGTCTCGAATTCTCGTCGTCTGCGCGGCGGCCTCGAAGAATTGTCTCTACTTCTCGCCGCGCCCCTGCTCCTTCTTTCCGGCGTTGATCAGATCGCGGACCTTCTGTCCTCCCTTGCGGCCGATCTCGGCGAAGAACTCGGGGCCCCGCTGGTGGAGCACCGTCTCGCCGCCCTTGCGCCCGGCCTCCTGCACGGTCATGCCGCCCCGCCCCCCGCTCTGGGTGGTATGCGATGGCTTCTTGGGATCTGCCATTTGACTCCTCCTGATTCCTGATCCGGATGAGACCCCGCCCGCTCGGGTGCGGGTGCCGTGGTTTCGACATCCCTCAAGCTGGGCACTGCCCCCTCCATGTGCACCCCGTCCGAGGGGCTGCCGGCGGACGGCCCATTCGGGCTTTACGGGAGAGGCAGCGAAATGCAGGATGGCCGCCCACCGGCGCGGCAATGGGTGCCGCCCGCGAACCCAGGGAGTGATGTGCGGCTTTTTGCGATCGGAGATACCCACCTCCCCTCGACCCGAAGCAAGGAGATGGATCGCTTCGGCTGGCTCGACCATCCCCGCCCCCTCGCCGAGAACTGGGACCAGAGCGTCCACCCGGAGGATCTCGTCCTGGTGGTGGGCGACATCTCCTGGGCAACCCGTCCCTCCGAGGTCCAGGGGGACCTCGCCTGGCTGGACGAGCGCCCAGGGAAGAAGGTGCTGCTCAAGGGGAACCACGACTTCTGGTGGCCGGGGAGCCGGAGGAAGCTGGAGGAGCTCCTGGCGCCCTTCCCCTCCTTCGTCGGCTTCCTCCACAACGGCAGCGCCCTCCGCGTGGGCCCCTATGTGATCGCCGGCGTGCGGGGGTGGACGGTCCCCGAGGCGGCCCCGCCCCCTGGCGTCGATCCCGAGCTCGCCATGGAGAGCTACCAGCCCCACCTGGTGGAGCGGGACCTGGGCAGGCTCGAGGCGAGCATCGCCGAAGCGAAGCGGCTGGAGGCGGAGGCGGCAGCGGCAGGATCGGATCCCGCCCCGATCCGGGTCGCCTGCATGCATTTTCCGCCGGTCTACGCGGGACCCAAGCGCACCCGCTTCACCGAGCCCATCGAGGCGTTTCGGCCTGCGGTCTGTGTCTACGGCCACCTGCACGGCCCCGGGATCGCCGCCGGCTTCTCCGGCGAGCTGGGGGGCGTCCGCTACGCCCTCGCCTCCTGCGACGCAGCAGACTTCGCTCCCCTGCGTCTGATCTGACCGCGGGGCGTTCGCCCTGCCGGCTTGGGCCGGACGCTCGATCCTGCGCCCCCTCGCCCTGCGTGGATCTCGAGGCCCGCCCCCCCCCGCCATCGCCAAGGCGGCGCCGCAGCCTTCGACTTGCAGCGCCTGCGCTCGCTTCGGGGTCGTGCGTACCCATTGATCGATGGGGTCGATCGTGCGGTCTTCGGGTCGACCTCGGGACGTCACGAGCGAGGGCGAGATGAAGGCGATCACGGTGGTGCCCGGCAAGCCCGACGAGGTGCGGCTCCGCGACGTGGAGGAACCCGGGGCCGACGGCGACCAGCTCCTGGTGCAGGGGAGGCTGATCGGGGTCTGCGGCACCGATCGGGAGATCGTCGAAGAGGGCTACGGGGAGGTCCCCCCAGGCGCCGATCACCTGGTGGTCGGGCACGAGTCCCTGGGCGAGGTCCTCGAAGCGCCGAGGGACAGCGGCTTTCGGGAAGGCGACCTCGTCGTAGGGATCGTCCGCCGACCGGACCCGGTCCCCTGTGAGCCATGCTCGCACGGAGAGTGGGACTTCTGCCGGAACGGACGCTACACCGAGCGGGGGATCAAGGAGCGCCACGGCTACGGGGCGGAGCGTTGGAGGATCCACCCCGAATACGCGGTGAAGGTGGATCCCGGGCTCGGCGACTGCGGGGTGCTGCTGGAGCCTGCGTCGGTGGTGGCCAAGGCCTGGGAGCAGACCGAGCGGATCTTCAGTCGGGCGTCCTGGCGCCCGGAGATCGCGTTGATCACCGGCGCCGGCCCCATCGGCCTCCTCGCCGCCCTCCTCGCGAGCCAGCGCGGCCTGGAGGTCCACGTGTTGGAGAAGGCCGATCACGGTCCGAGGCGGGCGCTGGTCGAGGCGTTGGGGGCCACCTTCCACCTGGGGAAGGTCGACGAGCTGGATTTCCGGCCCGACGTCGTCATCGAGTGCACCGGCTACGGGCCGCTGGTCTTCGACCTGCCCCGGGTGGTCTCCGCAGACGCCGTGATCTGCCTGATGGGCCTGAGCCCAAGCCCCAAGGAGGTCCAGGTGGACCTCGACGCGATCAACGAATGCTTCGTCCTCAAGAACGCCGTGCTCTTCGGCTCGGTGAACGCGGGGCGGCGCCACTACGAGCAGGCGGCCCGGGCTCTCGCCCGCGCTGGGAAGAGCTGGGTCGAGAGGCTGATCACCCGGCGGGTCCCGATGAGCGGCTACCGCGACGCCCTGCGAAAGAGCCCCGACGACGTGAAGGTGGTGGTCGAGCTCCGCGCGTGACGGGTCGGCCCGGATGCCGGCTGGGTCCGGCGCGCCCGCTCCTTCGGCCCATCCCGCTCGTCCCTCGTCCCGCCCGTCACGTGAAGCGCGCGAGGGCCAACGCCGGGACGTTGGTGATCACCCCGTCCACCCCGCAAGCGCGCAGGCGATCGAGCTCCTCGGGGTCGTCAACGGTCCATGGGTTCACCGCCATCCCGCGGTCGTGCCAGCGCTCCACCTGCGCTGCGGTGACCGCCTCTGCCTGCGGATGCAGGGCGGCGCTGGCACAGAGGCGCCCCCAGAGATCGTCCCAGACCCTCCCGAGCCCCGCCTTCCGCTCCCAGAGCCAGGCGGTCGGGATCGTCGGCGCCGCCACCCGCAGGCTGAGGAGGGCCTGCGGATGAAAGGAGCTGACGAGCACCCGATCCGCCAGACGGAGCCTCGCGATCTCCTTCACCGCCTGGTGGGCCAGGGGCTCCGCCTCCACGTGGCGATCCACCTTCAGCTCCAGGTTCCAGATCAGGGCCTCTCCCCCTGCCTCGATCGCCTCGGCGAGGGTGGGGATCCGCGCCCCGACCCCCGGGAAGCGATCCTCGAGGATCTCCAGCCGCTGCAGCGCCGCGAGGGGAAGGTCGCGGACCGCCACGGGAACGCCGGCCAGCCGCTCCAGGGTCTCGTCGTGGCAGACCACCAGCTCGCCGCTGGCGCACCTGCGCACGTCACACTCGATCCCGTCGGCGCCCTGGGCGGCGGCGAGCTCGAAGGCGGCGCAGCTGTTCTCCGGCCGCTCCAGGCTCGACCCCCTGTGGGCATAGACCAGCGGACGATCTTTCCGCCGGAACGATCCGCCGTGGTAGCCTCTGCGCCGAGGACGACCTTCCATGACCCTGCCTGACCTCTCCCAGCTCGCGATCATCCTCTTCGTGATCTTCCTGATCTTCGGCGCGGTCAAGATCCCCGCCCTGGGCGGCGCCATCGACGCGCACCTCGCGCGCCGCCGCGGCAGGGCGCGCGATCGACACGAGCCCCGCTGATCCCCGGCGGCGCCCCGGCCCACCGAGCTTCGCCTCGCCGTGCAGGCGAGGGCCCGATCCGCATCGGCCTGCGCCGACGAGCCCCGCGCCAGCGCCGGAGCGACTCTCTCGCTGGCGCGAACGCCTCAAGACCGTGGTGCGCCCCGCCGCCTCAGAGATCGCCGTCGCTCAGCGCCGGCTGCGGGGTCACGCTGGGTGCCATGGTCGGGACGACCCGCGCCACCACCTCAATCCGTAGCCTCCGCGTCCCGGGATCCACCTGGGGGAACGGGATCACGAAGGGGAGCTCCCGCTCCTCCTTCGACGGCAGCCGAGCCGCCAGCCGCCGGGAGAGCAGGGTCCAGGAGGCCTCGTCCCGGATCGCGGCAAACTCCTCGGGCTCCGGCGTCACCCCTGCCCAGCCGGCGCTGGTCCCGAGCTGGGTCCCGTCCGGATCGAAGAGCCTCGCCTCCACCCGGATCGCGTCGCCGCTCCGCTCCCGCTGGCTGCGGTACACGATCCCGTGCACGTAGAGGAGCTGCTCCCCGTCCCCGCTGGGATAGAGGCCCGCGGTGAGATCCTGGCTGTGGAGCTGGATGGCCTCGCCCACGTCTCCGAAGCCGACGAGGGCCCAGATCCCCAGGGGATCGCGGCCCAGGCCTACCAGGACCCCGAAGGCCACCATCACCGTCAACACCAGCCCCCAGAAGACGACGGAGAAGCGGCTCTCGCCGGAGACCATGGTGAGCGGCCGCATCCTTTGGCGCTGCTGCTCCCGGGAGGGTGCGCGGCGGACCGTCGATCGCTGCGGGAAGGGCGCCTGGGCCTCTGCCACCGCTGGCTGCTGGGCGGGGGCAGGGGCGGGTGGCGCCGGCGCCGGAGGCGGTCCCGCGGATCGATCCTCCGCGGGCTGGCTCTCCTGGCCTCGGGAGGAGCCGAAGGCGCTCCCCTTCATCCCCCCTTCCGCCATGATGGGGATGTCCTCGGCGGAGACGGCGTTCACCGCTGCGAAGGGGTCCTCGCCTGCGTCGGCGAAGGGATCGAAGCGCACCCCCTCCGGCCCGGGGCTCGTCGCCGGCGGGTTGGCGGGATCGAACTCGTCGCCTGGCCCTCCGGAGGCCTCGGCGCCCAGGCCGTCGGGAGGAGCGGCCTCGCCGAGCCCTGGCGGTGGAGGCGGGTTGAAGGGATCGAACTCGAGGGCGCCCGCCTCGCTCTGCGGCTGGAGCGGCGGTGGCGGCGGCGGAGGCCCGGACGGGAGGTCGGCGAAGGCGGCGCCGAAGGGATCCTCCTGCAGGACCCTCGGACCCGGGGAGTGGGGCGAAATCGGCGGAGGCGGGGGCAGCGGCGGCGGCAGGGGCGGATCCTCTGCAGCGGGCCCTGCCGAGGGCTGCCCTTCGTCGACAAGGTCGGCGTCGGAGGCGCCACCCCAGGGATCCGGCAGACCTTCGGGGATGGGAGGAGGGGCCGGGGGGACCGGGGGCGGCGCCTGGACGGGGGCCTCTGCCACCGCCTCCTGCCCATGCCTCACGAAGAGGATCGTCGAGCAACGTGAACATCGGGCCCGCACCCCAGCCGCGGGGACGCGCTCGTCCGCGATCCGAAAACGACCCTTGCAGTTGCTGCAGGTGACGACCACGACTATCCCCTCTGGGTGGTTGATCCAAGCCTGGGCAACCCTCGATTGACAAGGGGTTTTTCGCCCGCGATCATCGAGTTTGAACCGTCACGTTTCACGGAATCTCCGAGGGTTGGATTTTGGCCGATCACCTGCCCGCGACCGAGGGTCAGGCGCCGAACGCGCGCGCGCCCAAGGTCATCAAACGCTACACCAATCGCAAGCTCTACGACACCGTGGAGAGCCGCTACGTCACCCTGGTCGAGATCGGGCAGATGGTGAAGGACGGGGTCGAGGTCCAGATCATCGACAACCGCACCAAGGACGACCTCACCTCGATCACCCTGACCCAGATCATCTTCGAGGAGGAGAAGAAGGCGTCGCGGATGCCGCTGTCGATCCTCCGGGACATGATCCGCGGCGGGGGCGACAAGCTCAGCTTCCTCGCCGGTGAGGTCAACACCCGGGTCTCGGCGATCCGGGCGGAGGCGGAGAACGTCGTGGCCCGGGCCCTGCGGCGCGACGAGGAAGCGGAGCCAGTCGGTGCGGTGAAGGACGGCAGGAAGACCAGCCCGCGAGCCCAGGCGGCGGAGTTCGTGCGCAACTCCCGCGCGGCGATCGAGGAGTGGCAGGGCCATCTGGACGAGCGCCTCCATCGGGCGATGGAGACCGTCACGACCCTCCCGACCCTCCACCGCGAGGTGCAGGCCCTGCGCGACAAACTCGAAGAGCTGGAGCAGAAGCTGGCGGAACCCAAAGAGTAAGCGAAAGGCGATCCGCGAAGAATTCAGCACCGATCAGGGAAGCAAGCGGGCCCATCGCCAGTTGCATCAATACCCGGCAGTTTCGCCGGTCTCGCAAGGAGGACGCGATGCAGTTCACGGTGCACGGACACCATCTCGATCTGACGGATGCCCTCAAGGAACGCTGCCGCCTACACATCTTCGACAGGGCCGAAAAGCTCGTCGACGACAGCGCCGCCCGCCTGGAGATCGTCCTCTCCGACCAGTTCGGCAACCGCAAGCGGGAGGCAGACAAGAGCTGCTCCATCGACCTGCGCGCCCCGGGTCTGACGCCCATCCACCTCACCGAGGTGCGCCCCAACATGTACGAAGCCATCGACGTGGCGGCGGATCGGCTGGTCGAAGCCCTGCGGCGCGCGGTGGAGAAGCGGGAGAACTTCAACCGGCGCGACAGCATCAAGAACCTCCCCATCCCGGACTTCTCCGACGAGGTCCGCTCCACCGATTGAGATCGAAGGCGGACCGGGAAGAGGCGGGCGGGCGACGCTGCGGCGAAGCCCCTGCCCGCCCAGGGAGCTGACCTCGCACGGCATGGCAGGGCGCGGAGACCGAGCGCCTGCTGTCGCATCCATCCCACGTCGCCACCTTTGAGGGAGGAGTCAAACGCCCGAGGAGGTGGCTGCATGGTCGTAGAAATCAAGGCCCTGGGAGGCCTCGAGCTGACCGAGGATCTCCTGCGGTTTTGTCGAGTCCGGATCGTCGAGCCGCTGGAGCGGATCTTCGATCGCGAGGGGCCCGCCCTGGAGATCGAGCTCTCGGATCTCAACGGCCCCAAGGGCGGGATCGACAAGAGGTGCCGGATCACCTACACGATGCCCCGGACCCGCCCCATCACGATCCGTGAAGAGTCCGACGACATCTACAAGGCCATCGACGGCGCCGCCCGGCGCTTCCGCAGGCAGATCATCCGAAGGAAGGGCTGGAAGCTCGTCCGCACCCGATATCCGACCAAGTACTTCACGGCGGAGCAGGAGCACCGGATGCAGCCGGGAAACCCCGCGAGCCCAGCCGACATCACCCTGGAAGAGGACTCCCTCGCTGCCCGCGAGGCGCGGATGCGCGAACGGGAGCGCGAGCGCGAGCGCGAAGGCTACACCCCGGCGCCTACGACGCGCTGAGCTTCGAGGTCCGACCGCCCCCGGCGGAGGAGGCGGCGCCCCGGATCAGGATCTCCCGGGCGATCGCCTCCAGGGCCTGGGCGCCGCGGGAGTTCGGGGCGTGCTCCCAGATCGTCTTCCCGTGGCTCTGGGCCTCGTCGATCTGCACGTTCCAGCCCAGGGAGGTGCGGCAGAGCTGGTCGGGGAAGTTCTCCTGGAGCTTGGCCAGGATCGCGTCGGCGAGGGCGGTCCTGCGGTAGAGGGTCGGCACCACCAGGCTGATCCGCAGCTCCTCGTGGCCCAGCTCCCGGCGCACGGTCTCCACGGTCTGCTGGACCTCGGCGCAGCCGTCGAGGGCGAAGTAGGTCATCGCCACCGGGATCACCACCTCCTCCGCTGCCAGGAGGATGTTTTGGGTCACCAGCCCCATGGACGGCGGCGCGTCGAAGATCACGAAGTCGTACCCTGCCAGGTCGGCGAGCTTGTCCAGGAGCCGCCGCTCCCGATCGGCCCGTGCCGCCACCTCGAGGGGGAAGCGCGCGAGCGCCTTGTTGGCAGGGAGGAGGCTCAGCCCTTCGACAGGGGTGGGGACCAGGACCTCGTTGACCTGCACCTCGGGCTCGAGGAGGAGATCCGCGATCGTGATCGGGAGGCTGCGCACGTCCACGCCCAGGCTCTTGCCGGCGTGGCCCTGGGTGTCCAGGTCGCAGAGGAGCACCCTGGCTCCTCGGGCGGTGGCCAGCCAGGCGGCGACGTTCACCGCGAGCGTGGTCTTGCAGCTTCCGCCCTTCTCGTTGATGAACGCGATCCGCCGCATGCCCCCTCCTTCGTCGCTCGGAGCCTCAGTTCCCCGAGGGCTTCTTGGCGGAAGCCTTCTTCGCAGCGGGCTTCTTCGCCGCAGCTTCCGAGCCGGCCTTCTTCGGCTTCGCCCCGCCGGACGCAGCAAGGGACGCCGCCTTCTTCTTCGCCGCGCCTCCCTCCCTCTCCAGCCGGGCCAGCTTCTCGTCGACCTCGGAGAGGACCCGATCCAGGCGATCGAGGCGGGTGCGCAGCTCCTCGATGTCGGCGGAGGAGGGGAGGTTCATGGTGGAGAGCGCCGAGCGCAGGCTCTTGTCGATGGAGCCCTTCGCCGCCAGCGACTTGGAGACCACCCCCTGGACCGCCGCCACGAAGCTCTCGTTGGTGAGGAGCTGGTTCACGACCTTGTCGATCTGGGCCTCCCCGGCCTCCATCACGCGCTGCACCAGCGCCTTCGAGCGATTCTGCTTCGCCACACCCACCTCCGGTAGACTGCCTGGTTCGTACGCGTTCGTTCGTGAAAGGAAAGGACGCCCCCTTGGTAGCGGTGCAGGCTGGCGATCCGCAACGAAAGATCCTCTTCGCCATCGGCCCTGTCAACCCACCTTCGTTTGACCCGAGCCCCCGGGGCGTTTAGGTTTCCGCGCCTATGTCGCTCCTCGATCGGCGCCTCCTCATCACCGCGGGAAAAGGCGGCGTAGGCAGATCCACCGTCTCGGCCGCCCTCGCCCTCGCCGCAGCCCAGAGCGGCAAGCGGGTCCTCGTCTGCGAGGTGAACACCCAGCCCAGGATCCCCGGTCTCTTCGACTCGCAGGTCCAAGGGGACGAGCCCTTTCCGGTGGCGCCGGGGGTCGACAGCCTGGTGGTGCGACCCGACCCCGCCATGCGCGAGTACGTCCTGATGAAGCTTCGCTTCGAGACCCTCTACCGCGCGGTCTTCGAGAACCGCTGGGTCTCCCGCTTCCTGCACTTCATCCCCTCGCTCCCCGAGCTGGTGATGCTGGGCAAGATCCTCTTCCACGTGCGGGAGAGGCATTGGGATCTGGTGGTGATCGACGCCCCCGCCACCGGTCACGGGATCACCTTCCTGGGCGTGCCCCAGGCGATCCTGGACACGGTCCCACCCGGCGCCATGCACAGCGAGGCGCTGTGGATGCGGGATCTCCTGGTCGATCCGGACCGCACCCTGGTGAACCTGGTCTCGCTCCCGGAGGAGCTGCCGGTGAACGAGACCCTCGAGCTCGCCGGCGCCACCGAAAGCCAGCTGGGGATGGGGCTGGGCCGCGTCTTCCTCAACCGCTTCGTCCCCGAGCGCTTCTCCGCCGACGAGCGCCGGCTCTTCCCCCCGCCCGGCGCCGACGAAGAGCGGGCGCCGCTCCTCGACGCCGCCTTCCGCGCCGCCCACGCCCAGGCCCTGCGCGCGGAGCGGTCGGCGCACTTTCGCGAGCGGCTCCAGCGCGGGCTCGACCTTCCCCTGACCGCGCTCCCGCAGATCTTCCATCCTGCCTCCTTCGGCGCCGCCCAGACCCGGGAGCTGGCAGCGGCGATGATCCGGGAGGGCCTATGAGCGCGCGCCCCAGGCGGTCGCGGGGCGCTGGCGGACGAGAGGCGCAGGCGCCCTCCCCTCCCCCCGTCCTCACCTCGACGAACAGCGCCGAAACCTTGAAGGTCCTGCGCGAGCGGCAGGTGATCGTCTGCGTCGGCGCCGGGGGCGTCGGAAAGACCACCGTCGCCGCCACCCTGGCGCTGCGGGCAGCGGCGGAAGGTCGCAAGGTGATGGTCCTCACCATCGACCCCGCCAAGCGCCTCGCCAACGCCTTGGGCCTGAAGGAGCTCGGCAACACCCAGTCCCGGGTGGATCCCGAGCGGATCCGGGCAGCCGGTGTGGAGCCGCGTGGCGAGCTGTGGGCGATGATGCTCGACCTGCAGCGCTCCTGGGACGACTTCATCGCCAGGCACATCCCGCAGGAGCAGCGGGAGAAGCTCCTGGAGAACCGCTTCTACAAGACCCTCTCCACCGCCCTCGCGGGCTCCCAGGAGTACATCGCCACCGAGAAGCTCTACGAGCTCCACGCACGAGACGAGTTCGATCTCATCGTCCTGGACACGCCCCCCACCGCCCACGCCCTCGACTTCCTCGACGCGCCCAAGCGGATCCTCGACTTCCTGGAGAACGACTCCATGCGGATCCTCGCGGCCCCCGCCCTCGCCGCGGGCAAGCTTGGGATCAAGCTGATGGGGCTGGGCGGGAGCTGGGCGGCGAAGGCGATCTCCCGGCTCACCGGCACCGAGACCCTGGAGGAGCTCTTCCTCTTCATGCGGGAGATCCAGGGGACCTACGAGGTCTTCAAGGATCGGGCGGCGAAGGTGAAGGCCCTCTTCGCCAGCGACGCGGCCGCCTTCGTCCTCGTGACCAACGCCCAGGGCGTCACGGTCGACGAGACGATCTACTTCCACCGCCTCCTGCTGGAGGAGCGGATCCCGATCGCCGCGGTGGTAGCGAACCGGGTCCACCGGGACTTCCTCCGCGGGCGATCGCTCCCCACCGAGGCGGAGCTCGCCGCGCTGCTCGAGGCAGGGTCCGGGGACCCCACCCTCGCCGGGCGCCTGCTCCTCACGCTGGAGGAGGCAGCCTCCATGGCCCACCTGGACCGGCGGCACCTCGATCGCCTGGCGGCGGCGACCGAACCCACCGCCCAGCTCCGGGTTCCCCGCTTCGACACCGACGTCCACGACCTGGCGGACCTCTGGATCATCGGCCGGCATCTCTTCCCCGGCGAGGAGCCAGCGTCGTGATCCGCCTGCGTCCCCTCCTCCCCGCCCTCCTCCTCGCCACGAGCGCCTGTGCCGGCCTGTCCGGCTCCTCCCCGGCGGTCGATCCGGTGGCGGCGATCCAGGACGAGATCGAGCACTACAACGACGAGGAGCTCTTCGCCTGCGGCAACGCGGCACTGCAGGCCTCCGACTTCCAGCGCGCAGCGATCTGCTTCACCCGCCTCGCCGACACCTTCCCGCAGAGCCCCCATCACCGAGACGCGCAGCTCAACGCGGGGATCTCCCTGGAGGGACTCCAGCTCTGGCAGCTCGCCCTGGAGCGATACCTGGCGCTCCTCGAGCTGCCGCCGCCTCCCGGCGACCTCGAGGCCGTCTGGAGGTCCGCCACCGCCTACTACCACCTGAACGAGTACGACGAGGCCATCGCGCTGATGGCTCCCCTCGTCCACCGGCAGGACCTGCTCCTCGTGGACCGGATCCGCGCCCAGACCTACATGGGGATCTGCAGGGTGGAGAAGCGGGAGCTCGCAGAGGCCGAGAAGGATCTGCGCGCAGCGGTGCGCCTCTACCGGCGGAACGAGACAGCGGAGCGGGTCGAGACCTACTACCCCAGCCAGGCCCAGTTCTTTCTCGGCGAGATCTACCGTCTCTATTTTCTGGAGGTCTCCCTGGAAAACACGGACGACCCGGAGAGGAGCCGCGACCAGCTCGAGTACAAGGCCCAGCTCCTCCTCTCCGCCCAGGGTCACTACCTGCGCACGATGCGCCTCGGCGACCCCCACTGGGCCATGGCGGCCGGCAGGCGGGTGGGCGGGCTCTACGAGGAGCTCTACGACGAGATGATGGAGGCGCCCGTCCCCTCCGAGCTGGACGGGGAGCTCGCCGAGCTCTACCGGGCGGCGCTGCGCCGCAAGGTCCGGGTGCTGGTCCAGAAGGCGATCGCCCTCTACGAGCGAACCCTCTCCGCTGCGGAGCGCATCGGCGTCACCTCCGAGTTCGTCGAGCAGACCCGTCGCAGCCTGGAGCGGATGAAGCAGGTGCTGATCGAGGACGCGGCGCGGGACGAGGAGGACGGCTTCGAGGACCTCGACGAGGCCCCCTCTCCCGCAGGCGAGGACATCGATGCCTGATTCGGCAAGCTGCTTCCTCGCCCTCGACGTCGGGGACAAGACCATCGGCGTCGCGGTCTCCGACTCCCTCGGATGGACCGCCCCGGTGGTCACCGTCCTGCGCCGGGACATCGAGCAGGATCTCGGCAGGCTCCGGGCGCTGGTGGAGGAGCATCGGCCCTCGCGTCTCGTGGTGGGTCTGCCCCTGAACATGGACGACAGCGAGGGGCCGAGGGCAGCCAAGGCCCGCCGCTTCGCGCAGGTCGCCGGGGAGCGGCTGGGCCTCCCGGTGATCCTCTGGGACGAGCGCCTCTCCACCTTCGAAGCCGATCAGCGCCTCCAGGAGGCCGGCGTCCCAGCCCACAAGCGCAAGGCGGTGATCGACATGGTGGCGGCCCAGGTGATCCTGGAGAGCTACCTGGCCTCGGGGGCCCCCGAAGTCGGGCTCTGAACCACCCCCCTCGTCCGGCGTCGCGTGGAGGCGCCCACCCACACCTCGAGCCGCGCCGGTCCCCTCCCCAGCCCCTCCCAGGTGCGGGGCGCCTGCTCCCCCGCTCGCCCCGCGGCCCCCACCGGCAGGGGGCGCCCCTCCCCTCATCCATCCGGGTGACGGGGCCCCGCCACCTCCCCTCACCTCTTGGCTCACCCCTTTCGGGAAAACGAGAGCGGAAGATTATCGCACATTTTGAGACATCGGGACCAGCCCGTGCGCGGAGCGCCCGTCGAGCGTAAGCTTGGTTGGAAGGCGCCCCTCCCCCGCGCCTCGGAAGGAAGGGAAATAGACCGAATGGGGCCTCCGTTTCCAGAGCAGGAGCCCGATCCCACCTTGGGTACCGGCGTCTCGATCCAGACCGAAAAAACCGACCCCGCAGGAGCGAGTGAGCGATGAGAGAAGCACACGAAATGGAGAGCCTGGTCGCGAAGGTCGCGGCCATGCAAGACCTCGAGAGCTACAAGGAGCAGCACTGGGAGGGGTCGTTCGAGGACTACCTCCAGATGGTTCGAAAGAACCCGAAGATCACGCGGACCGCCTACCAGCGGCTCTACGACATGATCATCTCGCACGGGAAAACCGAATACATCGACAACAAGAAGAAGCTGATCCGCTATCACTTCTTCCACGACGAGAAGTTCGGTGGACACGACGCCATCTACGGCCTGGACGTTCCGCTGATGAAGCTGGTGAATGTCTTCAAATCCGCCGCCGAGGGCTACGGCACCGAGAAGCGGGTGATCCTCCTGCACGGTCCGGTCGGCTCGTCGAAGTCCACCATCGCCCGCCTGCTGAAGAAGGGGATGGAGGCCTACTCCCATACGCCGGAGGGGGCGCTCTACACCTTCAGCTGGATGCTGGACAAGCGGCTCCCGGACGGCAGCGTCGAGCGTGAGGTGATGCACTGCCCGATGCACGAGGAGCCGCTCCACCTGGTGCCCATGCAGGCCCGCGCGCAGCTCTTCGCGGAGCTCTGCCCCCCGGGCCCCTCCTTCCAGATCCCGGTGACGGGCGAGCTCTGCCCCGCCTGCCGCTTCGTCTTCAAGGATCTGATGACCCAGTACAAGGGGAACTGGGCCGAGGTGATCAAGCACGTCAAGGTCCGCAGGCTGATCCTCTCCGAGAAGGATCGGGTCGGGATCGGAACCTTCCAGCCAAAGGACGAGAAGAACCAGGACTCCACCGAGCTCACCGGAGACATCAACTACCGGAAGATTGCGGAGTATGGATCCGACTCCGATCCCCGCGCCTTCAACTTCGACGGCGAGTTCAACATCGCCAACCGGGGCATCATCGAGTTCGTCGAGGTCCTGAAGCTGGACGTCGCCTTCCTCTACGACCTGCTGGGTGCTTCCCAGGAGCACAAGATCAAGCCGAAGAAGTTCCCGCAGACCGACATCGACGAGGTGATCATCGGTCACACCAACGAGCCGGAGTACCGCAAGCTCCAGAACAACGAGTTCATGGAGGCGCTGCGTGACCGGACGGTGAAGATCGACATCCCCTACATCACCCGGCTCTCGGAAGAGGTGAATATCTACGAGAAGGACTACAACCAGAAGAAGATCCGCGGGAAACACATCGCTCCCCACTCCCTGGAGATGGCGGCGATGTGGGCGGTGCTCACCCGGCTCGAGGAGCCGAAGAAGCACAACCTCACCCAGCTCCAGAAGCTCAAGTTGTACAACGGCAAGTCGCTCCCGAACTACACCGAAGACAACATCAAGGAGCTGCGCAAGGAAGCCACCCGGGAAGGGATGGACGGGATCTCGCCCCGCTATGTGCAGGACAAGATCTCCAACGCCCTGGTCTCCGATAAGGGCGACGGCTGCCTCAACCCCTTCATGGTGCTCAACGAGCTGGAGGCGGGGCTGAAGGCCCACTCCCTGATCTCCTCCGACGAGGTCCGTAAGAACTACCGGGAGCTCCTCGGGATCGTGAAGCAGGAGTACGAGGACATCGTCAAGAACGAGGTGCAGCGCGCGATCTCGGCGGACGAGGATTCGATCAAGAAGCTCTGCTCCAACTACATCGACAACATCAAGGCATACACCCAGCGGGAGAAGGTCAAGAACAAGTACACGTCGCAGTACGAGGAGCCGGACGAGCGGCTGATGCGGGCGATCGAGGAGAAGATCGACATCCCCGAGGCTCGGAAGGATGATTTCCGCCGGGAGATCATGAACTACATCGGCGCCCTCGCCATCGAAGGGAAGACCTTCGACTACAGGACCAACGAGCGGCTGCACAAGGCCCTCGAGCTCAAGCTCTTCGAGGATCAGAAGGACACGATCAAGCTGAAGAACCTGGTCTCGTCGGTGGTCGACAAGGACACCCAGGAGAAGATCGACGTGGTGAAGGATCGAATGATCCGGAACTACGGCTACTGCGAGGTCTGCTCCACCGACGTGCTCAACTTCGTCGCTTCGATCTTTGCTCGCGGTGACGCGAAGGACTGACACCCTGTCTCTCAAGATCAAACAAGACCACGCCCGCTTCAAGGCGATCGTCCGCGGGAAGATCAAGCAGAACCTGCGGAAGTTCATCCAGAAGGGCGAGATGCTCGGCAAGCAGGGGAAGGACCTGATCACCATCCCCTTGCCCACGATCAACATCCCCCACTTCCGCTACGGCGCGAAGCAGCAGGGGGGTGTTGGGCAGGGCGAGGGAGAGATCGGCCAGAGCCTGGGTCCCGGCGAGGAGCAGCCCGGCGACGGTGACGGGAAGGCGGGCCAGGGCGAAGGTCAGCACATCATGGAGGTGGATGTCTCCCTGGACGAGCTGGCCGAGATCCTCGGGGAGGAGCTCCACCTCCCCAAGATCGAGCCCAAGGGCACCGACCGGATCATCACGGAGAAGACCCGCTACACCGGGATCAACACCATCGGCCCCGAGTCGCTGCGCCACTTCAAGCGCACCTACAAGCAGGCGCTTCGCCGACAGATCGCGTCGGGGACCTACGACCCCGTGCGCCCGGTGATCGTCCCCTTCCGCGAGGACCGTCGCTACCGCTCCTGGAAGGTGACCCCGCTCCCCGAGGCCGCCGCCCTGATCATCTACATCATGGATGTCTCCGGCTCGATGGGAGACGAGCAGAAGGAGATCGTCCGGGTCGAGTCCTTCTGGATCGACACCTGGCTGCGCCACCACTACAAGGGCCTCAAGGCCCGCTACATCATCCACGACGCGGTGGCCCACGAGGTGGATCGGGAGACCTTCTTCCACACCCGCGAGTCGGGCGGGACGATGATCTCCTCCGCCTACAAGCTGGCCGCCGAGATGATCGAGAAGGATCACCCGTCGTCGAGCTGGAACACCTATGTCTTCCATTTTTCGGATGGAGACAACTGGAGCGCCGACGACACCCGCCTCTGCATCGACATCGTCAAGGAGAAGATCCTCCCGAACGTGAACCTCTTCGCCTACGGACAGGTGGAGAGCCCCTACGGCTCCGGGCAGTTCATCCGGGATCTGCGGGAGCACTGCGAGGGAGACGACAGGGTGGCGCTCTCCGAGATCGCCGACAAGGAGGCGATCTACGGCTCGATCCGGGACTTCCTCGGGAAGGGGAGGTAGCGAGCATGACCGCGTTTCGGAACCGGGGGCTCCCGCCCCGCCTCGCCGACCTCGAGGAGGAGATCAAGGGCTACGCCAAGGGCTACGGCCTCGACTTCTACGAAGTGATCTTCGAGATGCTCACCTACGACGAGGTGAACATGGTGGCCGCCTACGGGGGCTACCCCAACCGCTACCCCCACTGGCGGTTCGGCATGGACTACGAGCAGCTCTCCAAGGGCTACGAGTACGGCCTCTCCAAGATCTACGAGATGGTGATCAACAACGATCCCACCTACGCCTACCTCCTCGAGTCGAACCCGGAGGTCGATCAGAAGCTGGTGATGGCCCACGTCTACGGGCACGGCGACTTCTTCAAGAACAACTTCGCCTTCCAGCACACGAACCGGAAGATGATGGACGAGATGGCGAACCACGCCACCCGGGTCCGCCGGCTGATCGATCGACATGGGGTGGAGAAGATCGAGGATTTCATCGATCGCTGCCTCTCCCTCGAGAACCTGATCGACTACCACGCCCCCTACATCAAGCGGGCGCCTGCCGCTTCGACGGAGCCGGCGACGGATCAGCAGGTCCAGGGGCTCCACAACGAGCGCGAGTACATGGGCGGTTTCATCAACCCCCCGGAATACCTCGACGAGCTCCAGCGGAAGGCGATCGAGGAGCAGGAGCGCACCCGCCGCTTCCCCGAGCGGCCGCAGCGCGACGTCCTCCTCTTCCTCCTGGACCACGCGCCACTGGAGCCCTGGGAGCAGGACATCCTCTCGATCATCCGCGAGGAGGCCTATTACTTCGCGCCCCAGGGCATGACCAAGATCATGAACGAGGGTTGGGCCAGCTACTGGCACTCCACCATCATGACCAACAAGGCCCTGCGCGACTCGGAGATCATCGACTACGCGGACCACCACGCCGGGACCATGTCGATGCGGCCGGGCTCCCTCAACCCCTACAAGATCGGCATCGAGCTCTTTCGAGACATCGAGGAGCGGTGGAACATGGGCCGCTTCGGCAAGGAGTGGGAGAACGTCGACTCGCTGGCGGAGCGCCAGAGCTGGGACAAGCAGCTCGGGCTGGGCAGGGAGAAGATCTTCGAGGTCCGCAAGCACTACAACGACGTGACCTTCATCGACGAGTTCCTCACCCCCGAGTTCTGCATCCAGCAGAAGCTCTTCGTCTACGACTACAACGACAAGCGCCAGACCTGGGAGATCGCCACCCGGCAGTTCGAGGCGGTGAAGGAGAAGCTCCTCCACCAGCTCACCAACTTCGGCCAGCCGATCATCGAGGTGATGGACGCGAACTTCGAGAACCGCTCCGAGCTCCTGCTGGTCCACAAGCACGACGGCATCGATCTCAAGATCGACGACGCCAAGCACAGCCTCTACTGCCTCCAGACCCTCTGGCGCAGGCCGGTGAACCTCTACACCCGCGTCGAAGGCAAGAGCCTGATCCTGCGCTTCGACGGCCAGGAGCACTCCGAGCACAAAGCCGAGCTCTGATCTCACCCAGGGTCGCCGCCGGCCTCGGCTGAGGGCAACAGCCTCCCCGCATGGACGCGATGCGAGGGCCTTGCTACGATCGCCCGCTCGATTGTGGTGGGAGACGAGAGTGCAGGCGACGGCGTCAAAGGGCTGGAGGGGGCGGACTCCCTTTATCGGGAGAGCGCGAGAGCGCTCCCTGATCACAGGCGAGCTGAGCCGCGAAAGTGTGCTCCTGACGATCACCGGGCCTTCCGGGATCGGGAAGACCCGCCTCGCCAAGCAGATCGGCGTAGAGCTGCTCGACGCCTACCAGGAGGATGGAGGCGTTTGGTTCTGCAGCCTCGCCGATTGCAGGACCGCCGCGGAGGTCGAGTCGGGGATCGCCAGGACTCTGGGCATCCCCCAGAAGAGCGACGCGGACTTGGCGAGCGCTATCTCGAGCCGCGGGCGGATGCTCCTGATCCTGGACAACCTCGACTCCGCCGCGCTTCAAGTCGGGGAGCTCCTGGATGACTGGCTCGACAGTTGCCCTCACCTCCAGCTCCTCACCACCTCCATCACCCCGATCAGCGTCGAAGGTGCCATCCGCATCGAGCTCGGTCCTCTCGCGACCAGCGATGCCGTGGCGCTCTACCTCGAGCGGGCGCATCGTGCCTCTGCGGACACCCTCGTCGCCGAGAGCGATCGCCCAGCGGTCGAGGAGCTCGTCCGGAGGCTCGACGGGATCCCCCTCGCGATCGAGCTGGCAGCGGCGAGGGTCAGAGTTTTGCCGCCCAAGGCGCTGCTCAGCCGCTTCGGCGAGCGCTTCGAGCTCCTCCGCTCCGACGCTCCCGGCAATACCTCTACGCCAAGTCTCTGAACTTCCAGATCGTCCTCTGGGACGATGGGAGGTTCGAATATCGCTTCGGCACGATGGATCCGGGGCCCGATCCCGAACCACATGACCTCGACTTCGTCCGCGGGATCTTGGCGACGATCGGCTTCCAGACCCCGAGCGGATCCTTCGGCCATACGATCCGAAACGCCAGGGCGATCCCCATCTTCGGCGAGGTGCAGGATCGAACCTTCACCTATTCGCCTGCTCCGAGCTTCGAGCCGAATGGGAGCTTCCAATGGCACCCCCTCGCCAGCGACGAGGAGGTCATAGCGACCTTGCGAGCGACCCGAGGGGCTGAGGAGATCACAGAGAGCGTCACGGTCCGCTTCAAGACGCGACCAGAGATCCTCATCAACGGCCCCCTCCCCACCGAGCCCTTGCAGGTGGGTACGATCTTCCGCCTGGGCTGGACGACCACCTCAGCCACCGCCCTCGAGGTCTTGAACCAGGCCGGCGCCGTGGTCTGCACCGCCTGGGACCAGCTCGCGGTGGAGCAGGGGGCTTGCTCCATCGCCGAGAATGTCGAAGGTCGCCATAGCTACACCCTCCGCGCGACAGGAGCCGGCGGCGCGATCAGCGAACGATCCTTCGAGGTGACCTACTCCGAGCCGCTCTCGATCCTGCGCTTCGATGCAGACAAGCTCGAGATCGACAAGGGCGATTCCCTCACCTTGAGCTGGGAGACGGCAGGGGCCAGCGACCTCAGCCTCATCGCCAACGGAGAGAGCCTACCGGTGGTGATCGCTGGGTCGGGAGACCTCGAGATCCCGGCCCTCGAGGTGGACACCACCTTCATCCTCCGCGCCTCGAACGCGCAGGGCCTCATCGTGGAAGAGGAGCTCTTCATCAGGGTCTGGTCGGTGAAGCTCACCTTGACGGCGAGCGAGACGACCATCCGCCCCGGGACTCCGATCACCATCCAGGTCACGGCGGCTGACCTTGGCGGCGGTCCGGCCCCCTATGTCTATGGCACCCTCCCGATGGTGGAGGTCGATCCACCTCCTGCCTACCTGGACATCTCCAGCTGGGCGACGGCGCTCTCGCTCCCCGATGCGGACCATGGGAGCGCAGCGATCGAACTCCCTGAGGGCTTCGAGTTCCCCTACTTCGGCATGCGATACAGCCAGGTGTGGGCCACCGCCGATGGCTACCTCTCCTTCATCCCGCCCTTCGTGGGAACCGGCTGGAACGTCCCGCTCCCCTTCTTGGGGCCGGACCTATCCTACAAGGCCGTCCACCTCGCTCCCTTCTGGGATGATCTCAACGGGATGCAAGGGGTCCTCTCCGCTGGACTGGAGAGCCCGGACGTCTTCGTGATCCAATGGAAGGGCTGGCGGATCAAGCCCTCCGGTCTCGTGATCCAAGGGGGGGCTGGCGGATCAAGCACGCAGCAGGGGGACGCAAGCGCGCCGATCCTCCCCTTCTTCACCACGGAGACCTCCGAGGCGATGAACTTCCAACTCGCCCTCCACCGGGATGGCTCCTTCGCCTATCGCTATGGCGGCATGGCGCCGCCCCCTATTGTGGGCGTGAGCTGCGCCCCCGACACCTGCGCGAACGAGGCGAACGGATCGAGCGCGACCATCGGCTACCAGGCTACCTTTTTCCGTGGGGGGAGCAGCCTCCACCACGGCGGTCAGGGACGGGCGGCGAGCAACGTGCCCTTCCCTGGCGGGCTCTCCAACCGGGTCTTTCGCTACAACACGATCCTCGGCGAGGGGGTCGTGACCCTCCTGCCGGGGGCCAGCGAGACCTACACCTTCTGCGTGGAGACAGCGGGAGATCCTGCGTGCAAGTCCATCTCCGTGGAGGCGCCCTTCGCAATCCAATCGTTCAGCCTGGACCAGGAGGAGGTCGGCTTCGGTGAGTCGACCACCCTGCGCTGGCAGACCGAAGGCGGGAGCCGAATCAGGATCCTGGATCCCATCGGTGCACTTCTCCTGGACGAGAGCGACCTGGGGATCGTGGACAGCGGCGCGCTGACCGTGGCTCCAGGGGCCTCCGGGAGCTACACCCTCGAGCTCATCTCCCCGGTCTCGCAGCTCGTCGAGCGGGTCCAGCTCCACCTGATCCGGGCGAAGATGAGCCTCAGCGCGCCAGCCACAGCGACCCCCGGGCAGCCGGTCACGCTCTCCTGGGTCCTCGATGTCTCCGACCCCAGCCTGGCACCGGTGATCGTCGCGCCCATGGAGGAGGACCCCGCGCTGCTTTTTCGACACATGGACATCGCCGAGGATCCAGGGGCGACGCTGCTCTGGGGTGCCGGGGCCACCCAGGGACTCTACACCCTGGACTTCGACGGGGATTTCACCTTCGACTACCTCGGGTCCCCGATGACCTCTGTAAAGGTATCGGTGGAGGGCTACCTCACCTTTGCGGAGACTTGGAGCAGCACGCCCACGAACCAGCCCATCCCATCGCCAACCCTGACCTTCTGGGGGGTACATATCGCACCCTTCTGGGACGATCTCAGCGCGCATACCTCCGGGCGGGTCCTGGCCAAGCGCATGGACGCAGACACCTACGTGATCCAATGGAGCAGGATGAGCCTCACCCAGGGCTCGACAAGCGGCTCGAACGAGTTCGACCTCAACTTCCTGGTGGTCCTCCACCGAAATGGTGACTTCGAGTTCAGATATGGAGACATGAGGCCCGGGCACCTCCCGACCTCGAATCAGAGGGCGTGTTATCCCGTCAGCTGCGAGAAGGAGGCGAATGGCGGCGCCGCCACCATCGGCTACCAGGATCAAGCAGGGCTGTCGGGGTTCCTGCTGCATAACGCTGGTGTCCCTGCACCAAATGCAAACAACAAGGCGGTCCCTGGCGGCCTTGGAAACCGAAGCTGGAAGTTCACGAGATCCACCGCGAGGACTGGCTCGGTCCAGGTCTCGCCTTGGGACCCGACCCTCTACAACGTCTGCGCGATCGATCCGCCCTCCCAGGAGACCTTCTGCCCTGCGGCGCCTCTCGAGATCGACGCCTCCTGGGGGATCCGCGTCTTCGACGCGACTCCCTGGGCCGTCCTGCCAGGGGCAACCGTGACCTTGGAGTGGGAGACCGTGGGCCTCGACGAGCTTCGGTTGAGCCGAAACGGCGTGCAGCTCCTCCACCAGGTGGGCACGGAGATCGTCCCGGCCCAAAGCATGGTCGAGGATGTCCATTCTCGATCGATCTATGTGCTGGAGGGGAGCTCCCTGGGCAGGCAGATCGCGATCGAGCGGGTGGTCCATAGGCGCAACTTCGACCTGGAGGTGGTCGTGCCATCTGGGAAGCACTTCCCCGGCGATCCCATCGAGCTTCGATGGGAGCTGACGCCGCATGAGGCTGGCGCCCCGATGGTCAATTCCCAGATGTTCGAGGTGGAGGCGTCGCGAGGGGCCCCTGGCGCCTACGTCGATATCAGCCAGATCGGTGGCGCGAGCCAGCATATCCTCACAGGCGCGAACGAGAACGGCCGCTACATCCTCACGCTCCCCTTTCCCTTCCCTTTTCTCGGAGCGTCGTACACAGCTGCCCAGGCCATGGTCGACGGCTACCTGACCTTCGATATGGAGGCCACGTCCGGCGTCGCTGCAAACCGGCGGCTCCCCTTCCAGAACAACCCCTGGGTCCACATCGCGCCGTTCTGGGATGACCTCCACGCCTGGGGCGCCGCCCAGCTCTGGACCCACTCCCCTGGCCCGGACTCCTTCATCATCCAATGGAAGGGCTTCAGCCGCGCCGCCGGCTCGAGCGCCACGGAGCAATACGATCTCAACTGGCAGATCGTCCTCTTCGCAGACGGCGCCTTCGAGTTCCGCTACGGGACCCTCGCGCCTCCCCCGGGGATCGTGAACTCCAGCTGCTTCCCCAGCAGCTGCGAGCTCGAGGCCCAAGGATCCTCCGCGACGGTCGGCTACCAAAGCGTCGATCAAAGGCTCGGCCGCACCCTCCACTTTGGCGGGAACAACGCGGCTGCAGTCAGGCCCTTTCCCGATGGCCTCGCGAACCGCTCCTTTCGCTTCGAGGCGCGGCTCAGCGCCAGCGAGAGCGTCACCATAGTGGGCCCAACGGAGGAGACGATCTGCGCCGCCCTCGGAGACTTCTTTGAGTGCCGGACGGTGAGCCTGGAGACGGTGGTGCTCCCTGGCGATCTGATGTTCACCGAGTTGATGCTCTCACCAGACGGTGGCCAGCGTGAGCAATGGTTCGAGGTCCGCAACCTCAGCCCGGAGCCCATCGACCTCGAAGGCTTCGAGCTTCGGAGCCTGCGCGGGAGCTTCCCGATCACCTCGAGTCTCTTGGTCCCATCGCTCGGGCATGTGGTCTTCGCTGCCTCGTCGGTGCCAGCCTATCTCGCTGACGCAGTCTATGGCGCGAGCCTCCCCCTGGATCCAGGACTCGACTCCCTCGAGCTCTTCGCGGGTCCCATGGCGGTCACCACCCTGAGCTGGGACGCAAGCTGGCTTGTTCCACCAGGGCGGACCGTCTTCCTCGATCCTGCCGAACAGATCCATGGACGCCCGACGCCCACCGACTTCAGGAGGTGGTGCATCGGCTCCCAAATCGGCAGCCCCGGTGAGGGCGACGAGACCTGCCTCCCATAGGCCTCCTATAAGGAGGCGAGTTCGATGTGAGGCGCCGCTCGATGCTCGTCGCTCCCATCACTATTCCGCTCACGAGCTGGGGCTTTGCCGTTGGTGTGTCCATTTACGTGGCAATCGAGGCAGGCCCTCCTCCTCCTGTAGAAGGAGTGGTTGAAACGGCCCATATGGATATGGTCGAGTCTCTGCCTCCGTGACGGTGAGCGGAACGCCCGGTGGGACATGCGAACGAGACATGAAGTCTCTTCGGGCCAATCCCCGGGGTAAGGAAAGATGCGACCCGGAAACATGGGGGATTCGACGCAATCAAACTTGTGAAGGATCAGGAAAATAATCTAAATGGCCCAGGAAACGCTTCATCGGGTATCACCGAGCGCAACCCGCCGAGACTCGGTGGGTCATTCATAACAGGATGGGAACCATGGAACGGCAGCTCCTACTCTACCTCTCCGTCGGCGTCCTCGCCCTCGGCGGCTGCGGCGGGGACCCAGGCGAAGCGGGCCCCCAAGGCGGTGACGGCGACGAAGGCGCCGCCTGCTCGGTGACCACCGCCGAGGACAAGGCGACGATCGTCTGCCCCGACGGAAGCGAGACCATCCTCGAGGCCAGCTCCTGCACGGTGGAGAGCGATCGCGGCGTTCATACGATCCGCTGCCCCGGCGCGGAGCCGGTGGTCCTCAGCGACGGTGACCAGATCCGGAACGGCAGCATCAACGGCACCGCGATCCGCTACGGGCTTCCACCGATCGCCGGGATCGATGTGGAGATCGTCGGCCCCTCCGGCGAGCAGGTCCGCCCCAGGACCACCAACGAGGAGGGCGTGTTTCAGCTCACCGCGGTCCCGGCGGGGCTCCACCGCGTCCGGCTCCAGGCCCCCGGCTACCAGCCATTGGAGATCCCCAACGTGCTCGTCCTCGGCGGCGCCGTCGATCTGGGGGAGCAGACCCTCATGAAAGGCAGGCTCCTCGCCGCAGGCCTCGTCGAGCCCCGGCTCGCCCCGAACGAGGAGTGGGCCGCCATCATCCACGCGGATCCCTTTGGCGGCGGCGGAGGCGGCTTCGGCGTCACGGTGATCAGCCTGAGCGACGACAGGGTCCACTGGCTCGGAGACGAGCTCGTCGAGTTCGAGTTCATCAGCGATCGCTACGCGATGATCATGCGGGATTGGAGTCCCGATCTGGCGGACCTCTCCCTCTTCGACCTCGAGCGCGGCGAGCTCATCGAGGTCGGCCCGGTCTCCACCTTCGACCTCCTCGCTGGCGGCCTGCTCGCCGTCGTCCCGGACGGCGGCGGCCTGGCGCTGCGCTTCATCGCCCTCCCGGGAGGAGAGACCTACGAGCTGGGGGCTGGTACCGTACCCTTCTTCGACGATAGCTGGGACCCCAGCCGTCGTTTCATACGAGTCCTGCGGGATGGGGTGCCGCTCCCGGCTCTTTGGCTCTTCGACAGCGCAGAGCCCGATCAGCCCCTCCTCCCCCTCTCCTCCCCCAGCTCTGCCCGCGACCCCGAGTCCGGCGTCCTCGCCTTCGTCCAGATCGGAGAGTCGGGAGACGAGATCCGCGTCTTCGATCCAGCCACCGACGCGGTGGAGGTCCTCGGCGCCTACCCGACGGGTGCTCGGCTCCGCTGGTCCCATGGCGGTGCCCACCTCGCGGCCAGCACGGACACCGAGATCCTTGTCTTCGACAGGGTCACAGGCGAGGAGACCCCGTGGAACAGCCCGGCTTCCAGAGGCGTAGAGTTCAGCCCCTCCGGGAAGCTCCTCGTCGTCCGGGATACGAGCGGCACCCTCATCGGAGATTGGAGCACCGGAGCGAGCGTCACCCTCTCCAGCGACTTCGCGACCTTCAGCGCGACCGAGCGCTGGGCTGCAGCGTGCATCTACGGGACCGTCCAGATCATCGACACCGAGGATCTCTCCACGCAGACCCGCCCCCTCCCCTGTGAGGACCTCTACTTCATCGGCGAGATCCTCTTCGTCACGAGCTACGACCAGGCGGTCCGCATCGATCCGGCGACTGGGGCCGAGCAGCTCTTCGAGGTCTATACGGCCCATGTCCCGAACCCGAAGGGGATCTCCATCGACACATCCAGTGGGGAGATATCCATCGTCGACATGCTCACCGGCGAGACCATCCCCACCGGCTTCGAAGACAGCGATTGGATCTGGAGCGAGAACCCCGACTACCTCCTCGTCGTCACCGGGCCCCGGGACGAGCTCCACCTGCTGGATCTTCGCGATGGCGCGAGCCTCCCAATCGACAAGCACCTCGAGGATCTGGACGTTGGCGAGCGAGGCTTCGTCTACATGGGCGGAGCGTCCCCGCTCTTGTTCCCGGCTGCGACATCGGGGGGCGGGGGCCTCTTCGACGGGATCAAGACCTACTGGGTGCCCTTCCAATGAGCCGGACCACCCTCTCCACCGGAACCAAGGATGGAACCATGAACCCACGCCATTTCTTTGCGATCGCCTTCGCCGCCGCAGCCCTCGCTGGCTGCGAGGGTGAGGCGGGCGAGCCAGGACCGGCAGGAGCCAGGGGAGAGCCTGGGAGCTCCTGCGCCGTGCTCACCGTCGACGACAGCCGGATCCTCCGCTGCCCCGACGGTGACGTCGCGCTGCTCCCGAGCTGCACCGTCGAGAGCAACGACGAGAGCCAGACGATCCGCTGCGGCGACGGGGCGCCGCTGGTGCTCCGCCCGGGCGAGAGCGCGGAGCCCTCCGGCATCCGGGGAACCGCGACCCGCTTCGGTCTCGATCCCGGCGCCGGGATCGAGGTCGAGCTGATCGGCCTCGACCGCAAGGTCTCCACCGACGCCAGGGGCCGCTTCGAGTTCAACGACCTCCCCCCGGGCCTGTACCGGCTGCGGCTCAACGCCCCTGGCTACACCAGCCTGGAGGTGGGAGACGTGATCGCCGCCGGCAGGCTCGCCGACGTCGGCGAGCTGGTCCTCAAGGTCGGCCGCAAGGTCGCGAGCGGCCTGCACGACGCGGTCCTCTCCCCTGGCCAGACGAAGCTCGCCCTGATCGAGGCCCTCTTCAACTCGGGGAGCATGGACCTCTCCATCCTCGATCTCGAGACTTGGGAGCGCACCTCGGTCCCGATGTCGAACCCCGAGGACTTCGAAACCTTCGCCTTCGTCGACGATCGGCGCCTCGCCTACTCCACCTGGGAAGGAGGGGCAGATCGGCTCCATATCTACGATCTCGAGAGCGGCGACACCGAAGAGGTGGAGGATGTCTGGAGCTGGAGCGTGCTCACAGGCGGGATCCTCTACAACGCCTATGACCGAGACATCGACGAGGTCGCCCAGGAGCCGCTGCACTTCTACCGTGCGGGAGGCCTCGCCCCGCTGCTGGTGGGCGATGGCTACTCACGGCTGGACTACTACCTGGGCGCCCCCGGGAGGTTCGCCCTCATCGAGACCAGGGCCTGGACCTCGGATCCGGGCTTCATGCTCTTCGACTCCGAGCACCCCGAGACGCCCATCGTGCTCGCGTCGAGGAGCACATGGGACGCGCCTGTCACCGGGCATATCGCGTTCTTCCGTGCTGACGAGACAGAGGGCACCATCCTCTCCATCCTCGACGCAGAGACCGGCGCGGTGCGAGACCTCGGTCCCGCGAGCGGCAGCGAGTCGATCTGGTGGTCCCCCAACGGCGATCACCTCGCCACCTCCCTCGCCGGTGACTACCGCGTCTTCAGCCTCTCCCCCTTCAGCGAGATCAGCTTCTCCACCGCCGCGTATTACAACCTGCAGCTCAGCCCGCAGGGGACCATGGTCCACCTCAGCGATGGGCTCGGGAACCGGGTGCATCATCTCTCCACCGGCAGCGATTGGCTGGTCGGCTCCAGCAACGTCGCCTTCAGCCCGGACGACCGCTGGGTCGCTGCGCTCCGCATCGATCGCCTCGAGCTGATCGACACGACCCTCTCCGGCCCGGAGGGCTTCACCACCATCGAGGGGAGCTTTGGCTACGATCTCCTCTTCGTGGGGGGCTTCCTCCTCTACACGGACGGTGAAGAGCTGGTTCGTCTCGAGCCGCAGACCCTCGAAGAGGAGCGCTTCCCGATCGGCGCCCCAGGCCTGCTCCTGATCGGCGAGAGCGTCGCCTTCACCGAAGAAGACGGCGAGCTGGCGATCCTCCACGTGGTGGAGGCTACGATCTCCCTGACCGGGATCCGAGACCTGGCCGACGTCTGGGTCGACGAGGAGAGCGGCTATCTCACCGTGAGAGCGGGCATCCCGGAGACCCTCTACCGGATCCGTGCCGACGATGGTGCGGTGACGCCCATCGACGACGGGCTCCTCGATTTCGTGCTCACCGGGTTCGAGGGCGGGCTGCTCTACATGCGCAGCGATCTCGATATGGAGACGCTGATCTCCTCCTTCGCCTTCGAAACGATTGAACTCTGCCTGGTGCTGCACCCATGAGGCCCATGATGCGAAAGCGATTTCTGCTGCCCCTCCTCACCGCCCTCGCCGCCTGCGGCCAGGGAGATCCGGGTCCCGCCGGCCCGGTCGGCGCCGACGGCTCGAACGCCCAGCGCTGCACCGCCACCGAACAGGCGGGACGGTGGATCGTCCAATGCCCGGACGGGAGCCAGGCCGACCTCGACGTCGCGAGCTGCCAGCTCGAGCTGGACGACGACGGGGGCCAGCAGATCCGCTGCCCCGACGGCAGCGAGGCGACGGTGCTCCCCGGCGCCGGCAGCCTCCTGGGCTCCATCGCGGGGACGGTACGGCTCGAAGCTGCCCCCTCCTCGAGTGGGGTGCTGATCGAGCTGCTCGGAACCGAGCAGACCGCGACCTCCCGGGCCGATGGCTCCTACCTCCTGGAGGGCGTTGCGCCGGGCAACTACGAAATCCGCTTCTCCCTTGCCCCCTATCAGCCCCAGGTCGTCTCGGGGATCAGCTCCTTTGGAGGGATCTTCGAGGTGGAGACGGTCGTGCTGAGGAGCGCGCGCAGGATCCCCCAGGATTGGGACGAGCTCTCCTACGCAGCCGCCATCGCCCTCGTCGGCAACCATCCCTACCTGGAGATCCACGACCTCGCAGCCGGTGAGGTCCACCACGTGAAGCTGCCTGTCGGCAGCGAGCTCGACGATGCGTACATCGAGGCCGACGGGACCGTGGTCCTCATCGCGTTCCACGGCCTCTCCGGCAACGAATGGTTCGGGACCTGGCGTGCCGGGGAGGGGGCCCACTGGTACAAGGACGTCGAGAACTTCCACTACGCCAGGAGCGCGACGCTGATCGAGAGGATCCTCCCCGGCGGCGCGATCGCCCTCTGGCTGGTCCGCGAGGGGATCGAGACTCCATTGGAGATCGAGGACATCGACCACCTGGACCAGGTCGGATCTTTGGCCAGGTGGATGATCGTCGCAGGGGGGCGCACCCTCCTCGTCGACGCCGAGGACGGCGAGCCGTCCACCACGGAGATCTCGCCCACGATCTGCTCGATCCTCGAACTCGAAGAGACGGGCATGGTCGGCCTCGTGCCATGCGGAGGGGTGCTAGGTATCTACGATTTCAGCAGGGCGAGCTGGATCGTGATCGAAGAGGAAGAACCCTTCCGCACCGTCTCTACGATACGCGGCGCCGCGGCCTGGGGATTTGGCGTCCTCGACACCGAGCTCAGCTTCTACGACGCGTTCTCCGGGAACACCTCCCTCCTCACTGGCGACCGGATCCGGCTGCCCTCCGGACCGCTGGGGAAGTGGCTCTGGTCGGTAACCGTCGACGGGCTCCTCCTCGAACGCCGGGACGGCGTCGTCAGCCATCTCTTCGAGCCGCTGGCCGCCCTCTTCTCGCCGGACGAGGACCACTTTGCCGGCCTCTATGATGGCTCCCTCCACCTCGCCGATCTCGGCACGGGCGAGATCCGGACCATCGAGGATCTGCAGCATTGCCGGTGGATCAACGCCGATGGCCTCCTCTGCTCGCGCGTCTCCACCGACGTCGCCGTGATCGTCGCTCTCGATGGAACCATCCAGGAGCTCGAGCACGCCCCTGACTACGAGATCGAAGCTGGCTGGCTGGTCTACGCGCCTGCCGGCAGGGTGACGATCACCGCCCCGGGGAGAGGGAAGTACGATCTCGGCCGGGTCTCGGAGATCTCCTTCTCGGAGAGCGGCGTCCATGTGGCGTGGATCAACTCGGCCTCCGCCCTCTTCGCCCTGAACCTCGAGACAGGAGAGAAGGCGCGGCTCTCCCTTGCGGCTCGGTACGATCTCTTTGCTCTCGACACCGGGGTGCTCTTCTCAGGCAGCGCTTTCCCCTTCGGGACCTCCGACTACTACGTGCCATACCCCTGGTGATCCGGTGGTGAACCGGCGCATGGGGCGGCGATTTGCGGTAGGCTCCCCTCCCCGTGCGCCGCTCCGAGCTCTTCGACTTTCGCCGTGTCTTCTACCTGCTGATCTTCACGGTCTGCGTGCCCTCCCTCGCCCTCGCCACCTTCGGGATCCTGGCGATCAAGCAGGAGCGGGCGGTGGTGGAGAAGCGCCTGGAGGATCTCTATGGCTCCAGGCTGGATCGGCTTGCAGAGGCGCTGGCCCACCAGGTCTCCACCCTCCCCGGCCAGGTCCCCCCTCAGCCTGAGGAGCTGGCAGCGCTGGTGCAGGAGCTCGGCGCCCAGATGTTCCCGGGGGAGAAGGCGCGCTTCGAGCTCCTGAGCCTGGGCTCCACCGAAGGGCGCGAAGGGGTGGTACGGGCGCTCTTGCGATCGATCACCGGGGAGGCGGAGGAGCAGGCCATCGAGCACAGCGGCTACGGCCTCCCGATCGTGGAGCGGCCCCTGAGCGGCGCCCTCGCCGGCAACGCGCTGGTGGTGCGCCTGGCGGAGGGCCGCAGCCCCGCGAGCCTCGCCATGTTCAACCGGGTGCTCTACGGCGCCCTGCTCTTCCTCCTCTATGGCGCCATCGCGGTGGGGGTGATCCTCACCAGCCGGGCGGTCTACCGGGAGGCGCGCCTCTCCAAGCTGAAGAGCGACTTCGTCTCCCACGTGAGCCATGAGCTGCGCACGCCTTTGACCTCGATCCGCATGTTCGTCGAGACCCTGCGGCTGGGCAGGGTCCACAACGAAGAGGAGCGGCTGGAGTGTCTCGATAAACTCGACAAGGAGGCGGAGCGTCTCTCGGGGCTCGTAGATCGGATCCTCGATTGGGCCAGGATCGAGACGGGCCGCAAGGTCTACCGCAGGGCCCCGGTGGCTGCAGAGGTCCTGGTGCAGGAGGCGGTCGATGTCTTCGACAGGCAGCAGCTCACCGAGCCCGGCCTGATCCAGGTGGACATCGCCGAGGACCTCCCCTTGGTGGAGGTCGATCGGGAGGCGATCGAGAGTGTCCTCTTCAACCTCCTGATGAACGCCCATAAATACACCGGCGACCACAAGGAGATCGCCGTGCGGGTGCGCAGCGCAGGCAAGAAGGTGCAGTTCATGGTCGACGACAACGGTCCGGGGATCCCGTCGCCGGAACGCAAGCGGATCTTCGAGCAGTTTTACCGGATCGACGACCTCCTCACCCGCCGCACCGAGGGCACGGGGCTTGGCCTCGCGATCGCCAAGCGCATCGCCGAGGACCACGGCGGGAGGATCGAGATCGCCGGCGACGTGGCCAAGGGCAGCCGCTTTACCCTCACCCTCCCCGCGGAGCCGGTGAATGAACCGCCCCCGCGGAAGCGAGGGCGATTCTTCCACTCACGCTTCGAGCGACGGGCTCCCTTGCGCTTGCTCCGCCTCCGGCTTCGCGAGTCGGAGGCCGCTTGAGCCGCGCGCCACGGATCCTGATCGTCGAGGACGATCCCTCCATCCTCTACGGCCTCAAGCACAACCTGGGCTACGAAGGCTACGAGGTGCTCACGGCGCCTGACGGTGAGCAGGGCCTGCGTCTCGCCCTCGAGGCGCTCCCGGACGTAGTGATCCTCGACGTAATGCTGCCGGGGATGAACGGCTTCGAGGTGCTCAAGGAGCTGCGCACACGCTCCCAGGTGGCGGTGCTGATGCTCTCCGCCAAGAGCGCCGAGACCGAGAAGGTCCTCGGCCTCGATCTGGGCGCCGACGATTACGTGGCCAAGCCCTTCAGCCTTGCCGAGCTCCTCGCCAGAATCAAGGCCCTGCTCCGTCGCCGCAGCGCCGACACGGCCTCCCGCGAGATCCGCTTCGGCGACGTGGCGATCCAACTTGACTCCCAGACGGTGGAGCGGGCGGGGCTGCCGGTGGAACTCACCCCCCAGGAGTATCGCCTCCTCGCCTTCCTGATCGCCCGCGAGGGCAAGGCCCTCAGCCGCAACACCATCCTCGATGGTGCATGGGGCTACGCCTACGAAGGCACCACCCGTACCGTGGACAACTTCGTCCGCGCCCTGCGGGTCAAGCTCGAGGTCGATCCCGAGAGCCCAAGGCACATCCAGACGGTTCGCGGCTTCGGCTACCGCTTCAAACGATAGGGCTCCCCCGGCCAGCCTCTCGATTGCGGCTGACTCATAGTGAAAATAATGACAAGTCGAATCTGACCGTCGTCGACGGCCGTACTGAACGGGGACGTTGCGAGGATCGCCAGGCGACCCGCGACCAATTCGATCGATCCAGCTCTCGTGATCCCACGCCCGCTCCAAGCGGGTGAGGGCGGTGTCTATCCATGCAAAATCGATTCTGGCTCCTCTCCCTATCGCTGTTTCTCTTCGCCGCCTGCAGTGGGGGCGGCGCCAGCTGAGAAAACAAGACCAAGGTCTCCGACGCGAAGATCAACGAGGATGTCCGCGTCCTCGACGCCGCCAGCAGGAAAAACCTGCTCTCCTTCGAGTTGGACCAGACGAGCGGCGCAGGCGAGCTGCGGCTCAAGAGCGACGATCCCGCGCTGAAGAACCTGACCGTCGGCAAGATCGTGGTCGCGGAACCGGTGGAGGGCATCGCGCCCTACGGCTTTCTCCAGCGGATCGAGGCCGCGCGGCAGGAGGGCGGCGAGACCGTCCTCGTCACCAAGCAGGCCACCCTCGAGGAGGCCATCGACGAGGCGGACATCGAGTACCAGATCCAGCTCAGCCCCGCGGATCTCGACTCCACCGCCACGAACTACGAGGGAGTCACCGCCCAGGGTCTCCAGATCGACCAGCTCCAACAGGGCCTCTCCTATGACTTCTCCGTCGACTTCGATCAGGTCCTGATCGACCTCGACGGCGATCACGAGACCAAGGAGGATCAGCTCCGGATCGATGGCAGCTTCGCCTTCGGCCTGGGGATCGACGCGAAGATCAAGATCGGCACCAAGTACCTGGTGATCCCCACCCTCGAGCACCTCAAGTTCCTGGCCTACCTGAAGGAATCCGCCGATCTCAAGCTCGAGGGCGCCCTGGTTGCCCAATTCGACAAGGAGGTCGAGGTCGCCACCTTCTACTTCGGTGCCGTGACGGTCCCGGTGGGCCCTGTTCCCGTGGTCTTCTCGATCGACGTGAAGATCACTGTCGGCGCCAGGGGCGAGGTCAAAGCGCACCTCCTGGCCACCGCGACCCAGAGCCTCGATATCAGCGCTGGCGTCGAGTACAAGAGCGGCGACGGCTGGACGAACCTCAGCTCCTTTGAGAGCGAGTTCGATTTCCCCACGCCGATCATCACGGCAGCAGGCTCGGCCCGCGCCTTCGCGAAACCTCACGTGGGGCTGAAGGTCTACGGCATCGCAGGGCCCTACGCCTTCTCCAACGTCTTCGTGGAGGCAGACGCAGCGTACGATCGGGATCCCTTTTGGAACTTGGTGGCGGGGGTCGATCTGGGGGTCGGCTTCAAGGCGGATCTCCCGGTGATCGGCGAGATCGCAAACTGGAGCAAGGACTTCGAGCTCTTCCGCAAGAAGCTGGGGAGCTCGCCGAACCAGGCCCCGACCCTCGAGATCATCTTCCCCGCCGACGGGGCCCGCCTCAGAGACGGAGAGCGCATGGAGTTCCGGGCCAAGACCAACGATCGGGAGCAGAGCGTGGTCTCTCTCTCGCTGAGGCAAAAGGGAGTCAACGAGGTGGTGGCTACGGCCTCCGCCCAAAGAGACGTGATCACCACCCTCATGAGTGATCGGCTCTGCCTCGGGAGCTACGAGTTCGAGCTCACCGCCACCGACGCCCAAGGGGCGAAGGCCACCGCCAGGCGCAGCGTGATCGTGGAGAACCGGATCCCGCAGGTGAGCCTGCGCACCGACCTTCTGGAGGACCAACCCATCTATCCAGGTGGCTACCTCACCGCCTTCGCGAGCGCCTCCGATGTGGGGTGTGCAGGTGAGGGGACCACCCCTCGGAACGAGCTTATCGAGTGGTACGTCAACGACGAGCGGGTAGGCGAGACCGGCACCCTGCTTTATCGAATTCCAGTCACATATGGCGCAGGCGATCTCCTCCTCCTCGAGGCCCGCTACGACGACGGGACCGACGTCGGAGTCTCCGGAACCGTCACCCTCGAGGTCTCCACCAAGCCCGCGGGGCTGGACCTGCCGCCGACCGTCTTCATCCTGTATCCCCTAGACGGCGGAGACTATCTGATCAACGTTGATTACAGCCTGCACGGGATGGCCGTGGATCACGAAGACGGCCCCCTCTCCGGCAGCTCCCTAAAGTGGGAGTTCGAAGCCTTGGATGGTGGCTGGATCGAGCTCCCGGCAGGACAAGAAAAATTCAAGCTCACCACCATCTACGGCGGTGCGCTCTCGCCGAACGTGCCGCGGAAGGTTCGCCTCACCGCGATGGATAGCGCCGGTCAAGAGTCCTCCGCCATCGTCACGATCAGCGGGACGGTACCACTATGAAACCAAGGTACCCCTGGATCGTGTTCGCGCTCCTCCTCGCCATCGCCTGCGGCTCGGAGAAGAAGCCTGGGCAGGTAAAGGAGTTGGAGGTCCCTGCTCCCTCCGAGAACCAAGCGCCCATTGCGGATGCTGGGGCTGATCGGGTCGTGTCGGTAGGCGACGAGGTAGAGCTCGACGGCAGCGGCTCCAACGATCCCGATGGTGACAGCCTCCGCTTCCACTGGTCCTTCGTCGCTCGGCCAGAGGGGAGCGAGACAACCCTCGGGAACGCAAAGGGGAGGTTCGCCCGCTTCACCGCCGACCTAAACGGGATCTACGAGCTGGAACTCGAGGTCTTTGACGATGAGCTGAAGGCCAAGGATCGCATCCAGATCCGCGCCAACGGAGCGCCAGTGGCAGACGCAGGTGGCGATCGGAGCGCCGTCCTCGGAGAGCCGATCGAGCTCGATGGCGGCGGCTCCTCCGATCCCGATGGAGATGAGCTCAGCTTCCGCTGGGCCCTCCTCAGCGCCCCTGCTGGCAGCGAGGCGATCCTGGGTCGCAGGAGTGAAGCCAAGGCTCGCCTCAGCCCCGACATGGTGGGCGCCTTCCTTCTGGAGCTGGTCGTCTCGGATGGCCACCTGGAGTCATCCGATCGGATCAGCGTCCAGGTCCAGGAGCTCCCTGGCTTCTCCGGCTCGGTGATCTACGTCTCCCCATCCGGCAGCGACGACGACCTCGGCCTGGAGGCGGCGCCCCTCGCCACCATCGGCGAAGCCCTGGACCGCATGCAGGAGAGCCTCGCGATCAAGCGAATCCGCCTGGCGCCGGGGATCTACGACGACGAGCCCTTTGGCTACGGGCTGGTCGAAGGAGTGGAGATCCTGGGCCCGGAGGGGGAGGACCCCGCGATCCTGCGCGGGAGCGGCCCCCTCTTCTCCCTGAGCGGCGACGCGAGGCTCAGCCTCCATGACCTCAGCCTCGAGTCAGAGGGAGTGGCCATCGCCGCCAATGGTGCAGGCACCGCGATCAGCCTGAACCGGATCGTCTGCGAGGCGGCGATCTGTATCGAGGCGGGCCGCCCCCTCCAGTTCGCTGGTGGCAGGGTGAGCGTCCGCGACTCCTCGCTCCGGGGCGCGCCAGCTGACGAGAGCCTCGGGGTCCTGGCTGCGAGCGCATCCGAGGTGATCATCGTCGACAGCCGCATCAGCGGCTTCGGCGCGGGGATCGCCCTGAGCGCTGCGCCACTGCTCCTGCGCGGCAGCAGCCTGGAAGAAAACGACATCGGCCTGAGCATTACCTTCAACCCGGCGGGGCTCCAGGTAGAGGTCGACGACTCCACCTTCTCCGGGGGGCAGAGCGGCGTCATCGCCAATGTCTCGGAGGGCATCATTCTCCGCAACAGCACCATCTCGGATTTCGGCACAGGGGCGGAGCTGAATGGGAGCTCGGCCATCCTCGATGGGCTGGACTTCAGCGGCATCGCTGGAGAGGGGCTGGTGATCGGAAGGGGCTTCTTCGCAGGTGGTGAGATCGTGCGGCTGCGCCGCTCGAGCTTCTCCTCCATCGCCGGCCCGGCAGTCGTGGTCGAAGCGAGCGACAGCAGCCTCGACATGGGAAACCAAGGCGAAGATGGCGAGAACTCACTGAGCTCCTCCTCCGTCGCGATCCTGGACGATCGCCCAGCGGGCGCTACCGGCGTGATCTCCATCTCCGGCAGCGATCTGCAGGGAATGAGGCCCACGGCAAGGATCCTCACCGGCCCAATCAGCAGCGCCGAGTTCCGGATCGTCAGCGCTGAAAATAAGATCCTCATCTATTGACTGAGACCCCTACCGTCCGCTGCCCTGCGGTGGCCCCCCGATTGCTACGTTTCCCATCGGTCAGGTGCCAAGGGGCCTGCTCCCTCCTCCTGCCTTGCATACGGGCTTCCTCACGGCGGCCAGCCTTGGTCCAGGGGCTCGGGATGTGGGCTACGGGCCCCGCCTCTCGGCGGAGATTTCCTCAGGGACACTGCCTCGATTTCTCCCCTCCCGACCGGGAGGCTGATATCGTCCGCGCCATGATCCGCCGTCTCCCCCCTTCGTGGCTCGCTACAGCCGTCTTCGCCGTCGTCTTCGGCGCCGCCTGCTCGGCCTCGAAGCCCGAGGCTGCCCCCGAGCCCGACCCGATCGTCGAGGTGCTCCCCCTCCCCCTGGAGCCCCCCCGCAGCTACGAGGTGCGCTCGGGGCTGATCCAGCCCAACGACACCATCGTCAGCGCCATGAACCGCATCGAGGTGGAGATCGCCACCACCCACCGGATCGTGGCGGCGCTGGAGGGGATCTTCGACTTCCGAAAGGCGCGGCCCGGGGACGAGCTCCGGGTGACCTTCGAGGGAGAGCAGCTCGAGCTCTTCGAGTACCGGCGCGGTCCGGTGGAGGAGTATCGGGTCAGCAGGCAGGGCGAAGAGCTGATCGGCTCCATCCGCGAGTTCGAGGTGGAGAAGGAGGTGGTCCGGGTCGCCGGCACCATCGAGTCCAGCCTCTGGGTGGCCCTGCAGGCGGCAGGGGAGGATCCCCAGACCGCCCTCGCCTTCGCCGACGTCCTGGCCTGGGACGTGGACTTCTACATGGACCCCCGCGCCGGCGACTCCTTCCAGTTCGTGATCGAGAAGTACGTCCACGAAGGAAAGACCGTGCGCTACGGCGACATCCTCGCCGCGGAGTACCAGGGGGAGGCGGTGGGCAGGAAGCGGGTCTTCCGCTACCCGAACCCGCAGACCGGCAACCTCGAGTACTACGCCGAGAACGGCGGCGCCGCTCGCAGGGCCTTCCTCAAGAGCCCGCTCAAGTTCGCCTTCATCAGCTCCCGCTACGGGAGCCGGGTCCATCCGATCCTCAAGTACGTGAAGCAGCACCAGGGGGTGGACTACGCCGCCGCCACCGGCACCCCGGTCTGGGCCATCGGCGACGGCACGGTGACCCACGCGGGATGGATGGGCGCCTGCGGCAACACCGTCACCATCCGCCACGCCAACGGCCTCGACACCGTCTACTGCCACTTCTCCAAGATCGCCCCCGGCATCCGCAAGGGGTCGCGGGTCGCCCAGAAGACGGTGATCGGCTATGTGGGGATGACCGGGAGGGCCACGGGCCCCCACCTCCACTACGGCGTGAAGCGCGGCGGCAAGTACATCAACCCCCTCAGCCTGAAGTTCCCCCCGGCAGATCCGCTGCCGCCGGAGGAGCTCCCCGCCTTCGCCGAGGCGATCGCCCCGCTGATGGAGCAGCTCGGCGAGGCGCGGCTCGCCTCCGCCCAGCAGGAGCCCGAGGTCGTCGGCCCCTGACGCTCTCGTGGTCGTCCCCGCGAAGGCCGGGACCTCGCGTGCTCAACCCACTTCTTGTGCGTACCGGATCCCCGCGGCCGCGGGACCGACAGCTCGGGCTACCACGAGTGACTTCAGCGTCTGCGCCAGCGCTCGAAGGTCATCGCCCAGGCGTTCCTCTCGTCCGCCGGGTGATCCTCCGAGGCGATCAGCTCCCAGCCCTCGGGATCGAAGTGGAAGAAGGCGTCCCCTTCGAAGGAGCCGTGGACCCTGGTGAGGAAGAGCTCGTCGAGGCGGGGGAGCGCCTCCGCGTAGAGGCGGGCCCCGCCGATCACCGCGACCTCCTGCGCCGCCGCCACCTCGGGGAGGGCCAGCGCCTCGTCGAGGCTGCGGGCGGCCAGACATCCCTCGAAGGCAGGACCGCTGCTGACCACGACGTTGAGGCGACCCGGGAGCGGCTTGCCGATGGACTCGAAGGTCCTGCGGCCCATGAGGATGGGCTTGCCCAGGGTGTGGGCCTTGAAGTGGCGCAGGTCCGCAGGGAGGTGCCAGGGGAGCTGGCCTTCCTTGCCGATCACCCCACCCTCCGCAGCCGCCACCACCGCGATCAGCCTGGGGCCACCCGACCTCGAGCTCATCAGACCGCCACCGGGGCAGCGATCCCGGGGTGGCTCTCGTATCCCTCCAGGCTGATGTCCTCGTAGCGGAAGTCGTCGATCGACTTCACCGATGGATTCAGCCGCAAAGTGGGCAGCGGGAGGGGCGCACGGCCGAGCTGCAGATCCACCTGCTCGAAGTGGTTCGTGTAGATGTGTGCGTCACCGAAGGTGTGGATGAACTCTCCCACCTTCAGGTCGCAGACCTGGGCGATCATGTGGGTGAGGATCGAGTAGCAGGCGATGTTGAAGGGCACGCCGAGGAAGAGATCCGCGCTGCGCTGGTAGAGCTGGCAGGAGAGCTTTCCGTCCGCGACGTAGAACTGGAAGAGCACGTGGCAGGGCTCGAGCGCCATCTCCGGGAGCTCCCCCACGTTCCAGGCCGAGACCAGGTGCCGGCGGGAGGAGGGGTTCCGTCGGATCCCCTCGATCACCTTGGCGATCTGATCGACGGGCTCGCCCGACGCCGTCCTCCACCTGCGCCACTGGACCCCGTAGACCGGACCGAGCTCCCCCTCCGGCGACGCCCACTCGTCCCAGATGGTGACTCCGTTCTCCTTCAGGTAGGCGATGTTGCCCTCGCCGCGCAAAAACCAGAGGAGCTCGTGGACGATCGCCTTCCAGAAGAGCTTCTTGGTGGTGACCGCCGGAAAGCCCGCCTCCAGATCGAAGCGGAGCTGGTGCCCGAAGATGCTCAGGGTCCCGGTGCCCGTGCGGTCTTCGCGGAGCGTCCCGTGGTCCCGAACGAGGCGGAGGAGATCGAGGTAGGACTTCATGGAATGCCTTGTACCAAATCGCTGCGCGGCGCGTCCGTGGATTGGAGCAAGTCCGCGCTTCCATTGAGGTTTGCGGGCAAAAGCCTTGACTCCGCCCGGTCGCTATCGCAGCATCGAAGGATGTCGAACGACCGCAAGATCTACGTAACGACCAGTGACATGCAGCGCCTACAGGCCCTGATCGAGGGCATGTCGTCCGGGCGCCTCGCCGAGGCGGCGGATGCCCTGGAGTCCGAGCTCTCCACCGCAGAGGTCGTCCCCCCCGAGAAGATCCCCGCGGACGTGGTGACCATGAACTCGAAGGTGCGCTTCGTGGACGAGCAGACCGGCCACCAGCGGGAGGTCACCCTGGTCTACCCCAAGGAGGCCGACGCGGCGCAGGGGAAGATCTCGATCCTCGCCCCCGTTGGCGCCGCGATCATCGGCCTCTCGGTGGGCCAGTCGGTGGACTGGCCCCTGCCCGGCGACAGGATCAAGCGGCTGAAGATCGTCGAGGTCCTCTACCAGCCCGAGGCAGCAGGCACGGACGCCTGACGAGCCCTTCCCCTCAGGCGAGGGAGTCTCGCAGCGCCAACGCCAGCCGGCGGATCGCGTAGCCCTCGAAGTCCTCCACCGGATCGATCGAGGCGGGGAAGACCTCGAGGACCTCCTCCAGGAGCGCCCGCGCCTCTGCGAGCCGGCCTTCCCCGGGCTGCCCCCCGGCGGCGACCTTTTCGCTCAAAGTAAACGATACATTTACAAGGTGCTGCCAGCGGTCATCGCGGTCCATCGACGCCTCGAAAGCGGTCGGGACGCGCCGCCCCCCGACTGGCGAGGGCGGCGCGCCGTGTTCGTCGCCTCTACTTCGCCTGCAGGATGTTGAGGGCGGAGCCGGCCTTGAACCAGGCCACCTGCTCTGCGTTCAAGGTGTGGCGCAGGGAGATCGTCTCCCGGCTCCCGTCTGCGTGGTGCAGCACCGCGTCCACGTTCTTGCCGGGGGCGATGGAGAGGATCTCCGGCAGGCTGATCCGGTCGTCCTCCCGCACCTTCTCGTAGTCGGCGGGATCGGTGAAGGTCAGCGGCAGCACCCCCTGCTTCTTCAGGTTGGTCTCGTGGATCCGCGCGAAGGATCGCACGATGATCGCCGCGGCGCCGAGGAAGCGCGGGCTCATGGCAGCGTGCTCCCGCGAGCTCCCCTCGCCGTAGTTCTCGTCTCCCACCACCACCCACCGCTTGCCGCGGGCCTTGTAGTCCCGGGCCACGGAGGGGACGGTCCCCAGCTCGCCGCTGAAGGCGTTCCGGGTCCTGCCCGGCTCGTCCACGAAGGCGTTCACCGCGCCGATCAGCATGTTGTCGCTGATCCGGTCGAGGTGCCCGCGGAAACGCAGCCAGGGCCCTGCGGGCGAGATGTGATCGGTGGTGGTCTTGCCCCGGGTCTTCACCAGCAGGGGCATCTCCTCGTAGTCGCCGGCGACTGGCGCCGCGAAGGGCGCCAGGAGCTGCAGCCGCTCGCTGGTCGGGCTGACCTTCACCTCGACCTGGGAGCCGTCCTCGGCGGGGGCCTGGTAGCCGCCGAACGCACGGACGAAGCCCTTCGTCGGCAGGTCGTCCGCCTTGGCGGGGGCCTTCAGCTTCAGCCGCTTGTCGCCCTGCACGATCTCGTCGTTCAGCGGGTCGAACTCCAGGGTCCCGGCGAGGCCATAGGCCAGCACGATCTCAGGCGAGGCGATGAAGGCGAAGGTCTCGGGGTTCGCGTCGTTGCGCGCGCGGAAGTTGCGGTTGAACGAGGTGATGATCGAGTTCTTCTCGCCCTTCTGGATGTCGTCCCGCTTCCACTGGCCGATGCAGGGACCGCAGGCGTTGGCGAGCACCGTGGCGCCTGCCTTCTCCAGCGAGGCCATCTGCCCGTCCCGCTTGATCGTCTCGAAGATCTGGTCCGAGCCTGGCGAGACCATCAGCGAGGGCCCCATCTTCAGCCCCGCCGCCGCTGCCTGCTCCGCGAGGTCCGCCGCCCGGGAGAGGTCCTCGTAGGAGGAGTTGGTGCACGAGCCGATCAGCGCCGAGGTCAGCTTGGCGGGGTAGCCCTCCTCCTTCACCGCCTTCTTCAGCTCGGAGACGGGGCGGGCCAGATCCGGGGTGTGGGGACCGACCACGTGGGGCTCGAGGGTGGAGAGATCGATCTCGATGATCTCGTCGTAGAAGCGCGAAGGATCCGCCTCCACCTCGGGATCCGCCACCAGGAGATCCCGGTACTCGTTGGCCAGGTCGGCGAGGGCCGCGCGATCGGTGGCGCGCAGGTAGCGATCCATGGCAGCGTCGAAGGGAAAGATCGAGGTGGTTGCCCCGAGCTCCGCACCCATGTTCGTGATCGTCGCCTTGCCGGTGCAGGAGAGGGCGCTGACCCCGGGGCCGAAGTACTCGATGATCCGGTTGGTGCCGCCCTTCACCGTGAGGATCCCCAGGAGCTTCAGGATCACGTCCTTGGGGGCGGTCCAGCCGGAGAGCTCGCCGACCAGCTTCACGCCGACCAGCTTGGGCTGGAGCACCTCCCACGCGAAGCCCGCCATCACGTCGACGGCGTCGGCGCCGCCCACCCCGACCGCCGCCATGCCGAGACCGCCGGCGTTGGGGGTGTGGGAGTCGGTGCCGATCATGAGCCCGCCGGGGAAGGCGTAGTTCTCCAGGACCACCTGGTGGATGATCCCCGAGCCCGGCTTCCAGAAGCCGATCCCATACTTGGACGAGACCTGGGAGAGGAAGTCGAAGACCTCCTGGTTCTCGGTGGAGGCGACCTTGGTGTCCTGCAGCGCGCCGACCCGGGCCTGGATCAGGTGGTCACAGTGGACGGTGGAGGGGACGGCGACCTCCGCCTTCCCCGCCTGCATGAACTGGAGCAGCGCCATCTGCGCGGTGGCGTCCTGCATGGCCACGCGATCCGGGCGCAGGTTGAGGTAGGCCTTGCCCGCCTCGATCTCCTGACTCTTCGGATCGTCCAGGTGTCCGAAGAGGATCTTCTCCGAGAGGGTGAGGGGGCGGCCGAGCCGCTCGCGCACGATGGCGAGGTTCTTCTTGGTCCGCTCGTAGACGTCACGAACCATCTGCGGGGTGCTCTCGATGACCGGCATGTTTCGATTTTCCTTTCTGCTGCTCGATGAGGAATCTGGTTGAGATGTATTCTCAGTCGGTGCTGGCCCAGCCTTCGTCCCGCCGGGCCACGAGCCGGCGCTTCTCCAGCTCGATCAGCGACGCCAGGGCGCTCCGCTCCGCGATCGGATGGAGGAAGCTCGGGGTCTCCGCATAGACGGTTTCGACGATGGCGGCAAGGGAGAGGACGCCCCCGTTCGCACGGAGCGTGTCTGCGATCCGGGCCATCCGGCCCTCCCGATGACGAAGATAATCGTCCAGGAGCGCGGCGCCATCCGGAATGGGGAAGCCGTGGGAGGGGTAGAGGGTCCGCGCCGGCAGGTCGCGCAGACGCCGCAAGGACTCCAGGTACACACCCATGTCACCTTCCGGCGGGTCGACGATGATCGTCGAGCCCTGCGCCACCATGTCGCCGGCGATCACCGCGCCGCTCCCCTCGTCCACGAAGCAGAGGTGGCCGACGGCGTGTCCCTCGGTGAGCATGCATCGCAGGCGCATCGGCATCGGTCCCGCCAGGTGGATCACCATCCCGTCCTCGAGGCGCCCCTCCGCCCCCTGCACCCGCTCCGCGGTGGAAGCGCTGGACCAGACCGGGACGTTCAGCCGCCTGGAGAGATCCAGCGCCCCGCCGACGTGATCGACGTGGTGATGGGTGAGGAGGATGCACTTCACCTTCCGCCCCTCCTCCTGCAGCGCCGTGAGGGCGGCGAGGAGGCGCTTCTGCTCCTCTGGATAGGGGGATCCCGGATCGATCACCGCCAGCTCACCCGTGCCCACCACGTAGCAGTTCGTATGGCGAGCAGGGGGCAGGGTCGGGGTGCGGAGCGGGTAGTAGAGGATCCCCCGCTGGAACTCGATCCGGCTCACCACGAAGTCCGCGTCCATGAAGGGCGGCTTGCGGAGGATCGGCAGCGCCGCCTCCGGACCGAAGCCGGCGAGGGTGGCGTGGGCGAAGTGGTTCGGCGGATGCAGCAGCGCCGTCCCTGCCTCCCATCGGGCGAGGGCGTCGTGGGGCCGGATCCAGCCGCCGTCGGAGAGCTCCCCCGGGATCACCGAGGCCTCCTGGCCGTCGGGGAGCTGCGCCAGATAGAAGCGGGTGTCGAAGCGGATCGGCGAGAAGTCCGGCGTCATCCAGCGGCCGGCTGGCTGCAGGGCCCTGGCGTCGAGGGAGAGCCCCTCCCGTTCCAGGATCGCCGCGAAGGAGCCACCACCCAGGAGCTCGCGCCGCAGCTCGTCCAGGCGCTGCGCGCTCAGGCGCCCGGCGCCGCGGGCCAGGAGCACCCCGCTCTCCTCGAAGGTCTCCCGGAGCGCCGCGACGTAGAACGCCTCCGCCCCGGGCCTGCAGCCCTCGATGGGCACCTCGGGGTCGGCCTTGTCCACCTTCCCGCCGGGGAAGGCGTAGAAGCCGCCGGAGAAGGTCAGCCGCTCGCCCCTGCGCACCCAGAAGACCTCCCGCTCCGGCCCCTCTGCCCCCCGGACCAGGATCACGGCGGCGG
>Ga0180215_1000374_pt1 | contig 58496 bp, 54 predicted proteins | sample eDN3rd37CBELigBY_FD_128871 | JGI IMG/M metagenome (GOLD analysis project Ga0180215, IMG submission 128871) | Enriched backyard soil microbial communities from Emeryville, California, USA - eDNA 3rd pass 37_C BE-Lig BY (version 2) (version 2) | ecosystem: Environmental > Terrestrial > Soil >... | reverse complement strand
GTTGTTTCCATTTCTGAACTAAGGACGAAAGGAACAGAGCTGGTTTTAGAAGACATTTTCTACTATGATCGCACCGGAGTTGGGGCTGATGGTACGGTGGTTGGGCAATTCAAGCTAACGCATGTTCCCCCTCAATGTACTTCAAAAATCCGGGCTTTTGGTCATGACTTGCCTGATGAATTCTTCCAGGAAGTGAGGGAAGAAGGATGACAACACTGGAGTGGGCGTTACTGGTGCTTTTGTTTTTAACAGTCCTGTTTGGGCTGCTCGGATTATTAGAAGCTTTCGCTACTAGGAAATTTTTAAAGCAATTTAATAAACAGATGAAACCCTTATACCGAGATGATTCTAACAAGCAGAAGGGATTGATAGGTCGTCTCGGTGAACGATTCAATAAATCAGACTATGGAAAGGAATTGGAAAATACTTTAAAGGCTTCGAATTTAAATATTTCCCCTTTCCATTGGATGCTGCTTTATATTTCTGCTTGGTTAGTTTTAAGTTATTTGGCTCTACAATTGCTAGGCTTAAAGTTTCCCTACCATTTTCTTATCGCCTACGGTGTGCTTAAGTTCTCGCTTAAGCAATGGTTTAAAGCAAGGCAAAGTAAACTCGCCCAATCTGTGAACCATCAACTCCCGGAAGTTTGTCGGCTGTTCGGCAGTAGCATTCGGGCAGGGCTGAGCATTCAACAAAGCATTGAGATGATCGGCAAAGAAATGAAAAAACCAGCAGGTGATCTATACAAGACGATGTCAAGCGAATTGAAGATCGGAACCCCTTTAAGCATCGTACTTGAACGGATGAATGAACGGGTAAACAGTAAGGATGTCCATTTGATGAATCATACGATTTTGATTCAACAGCGGGCGGGTGGACAGCTCAGCCAAGCGCTTGACCATCTGGCAAAAACGCTGGAAGAACGCGAAAGGATCAATCAGGAGTTGAAAAATAACACTACCGAATCCAGATATATTGCACTCACATTAAGCCTGATGCCAGTCTTTATCATTATGATTTTCAACATGGTGTTTGAAGGGTTCTTAATGCCCTTGTTTACCCTTCCCGGGATGATTTTGTTTGGTGTTGTCATTCTCTTAATTGGAATTGGTCTTATACTGATCCGGCAAGTGGCGAATATAAAGGTGTGATGGAATGATGGAATGGGTTTATATATGGATTTGGCTTTCCGTTCTCTGCTGGGGCGTTGCCATGTATTTTTTCTTGCGATATCATCTGCAGCGAATTCGATTGCTAAAAAATTTATCTTTAATTTCCGCCAAGAAAAAAAAGCAAAAATGGTCTGCAGAATTCAAACATTATCTTTTGCAATTGGCGGATCGATTTTCACCAGTAGGTCGCCGGCTTAGTCTGTTCGTTAATGAACGGGAATTAGAAAGACAACTACTATTGGCGGGATTTCCCGAAGGATTAACTGTCTCTGCTTTTCTCGGGTTGCGTTTTGTAAGCCTCATGGCTGCACTATTGATCGGGAATGTTTTTACCTGGCTTGGATTTGGGGGAATTGTTCTACTGATTCTCATCGCCGCAGGATTGTTTGGTCCAACCTTATGGATCCGTCTGCTGGCGAAGAGAAGACAGGAGCAAATCAGTCTTGAACTTCCCGATTTTTTAGATACGATGAGCGTCACCTTGGCAGCCGGGGCACCCTTGGATGCATCGATTAAGCAAATCACCGCGCAAATGGAAGGACCATTGTATGAAGAGTTGATGCGCTTTGAACAGGAATTAGACTTTGGTGTGCCAAGGGATGAAGCTTATCAACGGTTAATGAAGAGAAACGATTGTCCAGAGCTGGAAACCCTAGTGCTGTCACTCTTGCAGGGAAGTAAGCTGGGTGTCCCGATTTCTAAAACTTTTCAGGTCATGGCACAGGATATGAGGGAATCAAGAATTGGAAAAATCAAGGAGAAGGCTGGGAAAGCGGGTCCGAAAATTACCTTAATCACATCGTTTTGTATCCTACCAGGTGTCATCCTGTGCATTATGGGTTTGCTCATCTTGAACTTTATATATAATCGCGATGGGATGGGAATAACCGGTTGGCCATTTTAAGAATTATTAGTCTATTGAAAGGAGGTGAACGGAGATGAAAAAATTCTGGAAGGTTTATGGGTACGTTCGTAATGAACGAGGTGCACAGGCTATTGAATACGTAGCTGTTGCTGCTTTAGTTGTTGCCCTGCTTGGGACGATTATTAGTCTTGTAGGTCAAGACCAATCGATCGCACAAACAGTAATTAGCAAGCTTCAAACTTTCGTCAGCAGGTGGTAAAGGAATGCGTTGGTTAAAGAATGAAAGAGGCTCTCAAGCGATTGAATTTGTTGCCGTGCTTCCTCTATTTTTCCTCATGGTCGTGATTGTTTGGCAGTTTACCATCGCTGCTGGTGCCAAAATGACAGCTGAGGCAGCAGCGATGGATGGGGCGAGAATGGCCATTGTGGATGGGGATTATGTAGGTGCAGCGACAAATGTAGCAAGCGGTTATCAGGGAGTCCAGGTATCGAAAGCAGACATGGGGAATTACGTTACGGTACGTGTTCAACTTCAAGTTCCACTCATTAATCACGGATTTTTTCGCACGACAGGACTTTCTCTTCCTGTGTCCTCCGAAGTTACGCTTAGAAAAGAGAGTTAAATAGCGGCAAAATCTTCCGTTATACCTAGAATCTTGAGATAATTTTGCTCAATAGCGGAAAATTTTTCCGCTATTGATTGTTTTTATGTAGATGGAACCGTATTTTGGCTACCATAACGGAAAATCCTTCCGCTATTCAAATAAAATCTGGGAGAAAAGGTGTGATAGCGGAAAAATTTTCTGTTATCAGATAGGGGTTACCCCTTACCTTTAATTAGGAGAGTTGTCTATGAATCGAAGGTGGTTTACTTTACTGATGGCTTTCCTTCTCTTTGCTGTTGGAACTGGCATGGTTTCTGCAGAAGAGGAGGAAATGAAGGTTTTACTTCAACCACATGTTATACAGCCAGAAAGTCAAGCACCTATAGAGATAGAAGATGCCCCGCTACGAAATCCAGGAGACGGGTCTGATCCTACGGGGAGAGATGGCCATAACCCGGATCCGTCTAATCCAGATGGGATTAATCCTGATGATCCCAATAATCCAGGTGGGATTAATCCCGAAGATCCTAATAACCCAGGTGGGATCAACTATGAAGATCCTAACCGCCCTGGTGAAGTTAATAGTGAAAATGGAGACAATAGGGATCCTAGAGATCCAGGAAATATAAACGATGAGACTCGTGACCCGGACAATATCGATGGGGAGAACCCTAATGGGGGAAATATAGATTCTAGTAATCGAGGGCAGGACGGGATCGATGCCGGCAAGGTAAACGGAGATTCACCCGATGGGAAAAACGATGGCAATAGTAATGAAAAGAAATCGTGGAAAGATAGACTCCTCGAGGGGATTAAAAGCAAGGCTGCCGATGCTTGGGATACCATAAAAGATGTTGGGAAAAAAGTCGTTCGCGGCGTTGCTTCCGGTGGTTTAGGTGCCGCCCTGGTTGTCGGGGCAGTCGTTGGTGTAGCGGCGCTGATCGGTGTAACAGTTGCTGCGCCGGTGATTATCGCCGGGTTAGTAGTTGGCGTGGCAGCAGGTGTAGTGTATTCCTTTGCCTCAGGAGATGATTTTAGCTTTTTCAAGGGGGTTGCTGTCGGCGGGATCGGAGCTCTAGCCGGGATGGGCTTGGCTAAGATCGGAGCGCTTGGTGGAGCCGTTCGTGCTGGATTTAGTGCTGTGAGAAATGGCTTCCAGCTGTTTAAACAGGCACCTTTGACCTTTTTAAAAGGGCATGTTTTTAACACAGGAGTTTATCTCAACTTTGGTGCATCGTTCGCCTGGAATATGGCTGATTACTATATGCGAAAGGGCAGCCCCCCAGGATTAAAAGACTTCGGTGGGATTGTGGCCAGCAGTGCGTTGTCTGCAGTGGTTTTTGGAAAGTTGGCTTCACTTGCTTCAGCAAAACGAAAGAGTTGGTTTACGAAGCGCTTGAGTGAAGGTGGAGTAGGAGTAATCGAATCCGTCTTTACCAACACCTTAAAGGGTTATCCGCACACCGCCGCCGGGTATTTGTCTGGTGTGGTGGGAGCATTTCTACCAAAGCCAGTAACCAACTATTTTAAAAAATTAAGGGAGAAGAAACAAATTGGCACTACCTTAACAGAATTAAGCCAAAAAGGAATTAAGGTGGAGGTCGGCAAAAAGACATTAACCAACAAGAAACTAAACCAACTGTGGAAGCTGGAAGGGGATCAAGCCAAACAGCTGACAGATCGGTTAAAAGGACAGATTTCCCAAAGGCAATATGACCAATTGCTAAAAAATACAAAGGCCCAGGAACAGCTGCTACAACGAAAAGAACTCTTTGGACTTGGGGAAAAAGCAGTTAAAAATGAGCTTAGCAAGCATGTGATCAAGCCGGTGATAGAGCAGGGAGTAGAGCAAGCCGCTGAGCTGAAGGAACAGGCAGGCCAGATCCTAAATCAGGCAGATACGCAAATTAATGAATGGATAGACAGTGGAACAGATAAGGTAGATCAACAGGTGAAAGATTGGCTGGATGTAAATTCGCCAGAAGAAACGCTGAAAAAGACGGGTACGACTGGAAAGTAAGTCTTTGATGAAAAGGTGATCAACAATATGCAAAAGGAAAAATTGGCGAAAAAAATCTACTTGTGGACACTGGGGATGTATATTTTTCTGGTTGCTGTACTCAGCTATCTAGGCGGTGACCTTGGCCAAATTTCAACTGATACTTATTGGAATATGGTAGGTGTTTTGACTGCAATCATGCTTTTATCCGGGGTTCCTTGGGTAATTGTTATGGATCGTGAACAGAGGCGAACAGTCTTGATCGGATTAGCCTTAACCTCTATTTTTTGGATGCTGAAGATTTGGTTGTCATAGAAAAGAATTGTGGGGAGTGGAGATGCGTATGTTGAGGCAGGGATCAATTCTTTTTCTATTATTATTTTTGCTTATATCAGGATGTTCAAGTGAATCAGAGAAAATAGAGCCCGGTGCCACCATTCCATCCCCTTCTACAACAACCATGAAATCGGTGGAATTAGAGGATGAAATGCCTTCCACCAAGATCAAAGTGGTCTTTCCCCCATCCGAATTAGAAGATGGGCTTATGGAAGCAGAAGATATTTCTGGACATCCCGCCGAAGAAAATATTCGGTCTTTGCTTAAGTCGGGTGCTGTGAAGTTGAAAGAGGTTGGACAATTCAAGCCAGACGAACCGATTACTAGGGGAGAGTTTATCTCCTGGATGTATGGGTACGATTCCAAAAGAATCAAACCCCATATTCCTCAGAAAGGTAGCTATTCTGATTTGCACCAGGATCATCCCTTTTACCCGATAGTAGAGGGGATTACAGCAGCCGGAATTGTTATGGGTTATCCGGATGGAACAATAGGACTGGATCGGATGTTGACAAGGCAGGAGATTGGGCAAATCTGGGGAAGGTATCAATTGCATGGAAATGTCCTGAACCCAATCGAAAATACAAAAATGCTTGTGCGTTTTGCAGACAAGGATCAAATTGGCGAAGAATTTATCTACGCTGTAGCTAGTTACCTCAATGTGTATCAAGAGATTTTCGGTAAGATGACTCAATTTGAACCGCAAAAAGAGGTCACAAGGGCGCAAGCAGCCAGTTGGATTGTTCAAGCTCCGGAAAATGTAACGAAGATGATCCAGTCTGACCAGGAAGAATCTCTTAGAGAAGATGAAAGTTTGGAAACGGGGCAGGTTGTTGAGGTGATTGATTTGGCCGGACATCCTGTACAAAAGGAGATCGTTTCACTCATTGAAGCGGGGATCATAATAGTAGGAAGCGATCATCGCGTTTATCCGAATGAAATGATTACCCGTCGTGAATTTATTGAATGGATGTATCGGTATGATCCGAAAGGAATCGTACCCATTAAACCTAGTCAATCTTCTTTTTCTGATGTTTCCATAAGTGACCCGCTTTATGATGTGGTTGAGGGAATGATGGCGAAAGATAGAATTGTCGGGCTGCCGGATGGCACGCTTCAACTGGATAAAATCCTGACAAGGGAAGAACTGGCCTTGTTATGGGGGATCTATAAGCAGCACCAAGCGGTCATTGATCATGCTGAATTTGTCAAGAATCCCTTAAACTATGCAAAAGATGGCAACCAGGTGGATGAATATTTTCAATATGCTGTTGGAGCCTATTATCCCTATTTTGACGAGGTTTTTGGGAATACACCGATCATCAATCCACAGGGAGCGGTCACGAGGGCAGAGGCGGCACTTTGGATCGCTGAAATATCCAAATAGTTGAAGGGGAATGAATATGGAAAAACTGCGTAATGAAAACGGCAGCATCTCGATCCTTGCTATATATACAGTGCTGTTAGTGGTAGCCGCTACTTTTCTTATTTCCCACTTTTTCCACGGTTATGTCGTCAAAAGGCAGTCACAAAATGTTGCAGACAGTGCAGCTCTTGCAGCGGTTCAAGTGCTAAAGGAAAAATATGAAGAAGAAATGAAACGAAAAGTAGAACTCGAGCTCCAAGATTTTTGGAATGAGATCGATTTTGAAATAGCCGATTGTTTGGCAACTGGATTAATACCTTGTCTGACAAAGGAGGAACTCGTCCAGGATAAAATACAAAATCCACAGTTAGAAGCGAAGTTACTGGCTCTTTTGCAATCTCCGGGCAACGAGATCGATTGGCTACTCGTAATAAAAGAACCTTATTTTGCAGCAGAGTTTACGGCACGTAAAAATGGGGATGTACTCTATGATGTTTGTCGCCGCGAGGCAAGTTCTATCCACTCCGCTTCCGTTGATTTGGCAAGTAAGAACCAAGGCGAAAATCAATTAATACTTACGTTCCCAGTGGAAGGTGAGCCAAAGCTGCTTGTAGAAGGTTCTAAGAAATTGGAGGTTGACACGATCGTGCAATTTAGTGGTGATATTCCATCCGCTTCTGCGGCCGGAATTCGTGCTGAATTCGATATCGATGTATCACATAAGACGCCTTTTACCTTTTAAACGATTTCATCGCGTGCAAAATAAAAGAAAAAGTGAGGGTTCCTGTAAAATTCTACAGGAACCCTTTTCTTTGGACCTATTTTTTTACCAATTTTGCAGAACCAAGGTATGCCTCTTGAACCTTTTTATCATTTAATAAATTTTCGGCCCGATCCTGAAGGACAACTTTGCCGGCTTCTAGAATATATCCACGATGTGCAATCGCTAGACTTTGACGTGCATTTTGTTCTACAAGAAGAACGGTTGTTCCTTGTTCTCTATTGATTTTCTTTATCGTTTGGAACACATTTTGAACGATTACAGGGGCTAATCCTAGTGAAGGTTCATCAAGCATTAATAGCTTAGGCTTTGCCATTAATCCTCTGCCAATCGCACACATTTGTTGTTGACCGCCAGATAGAGACCAACCAAGCTGGTCGATCAGTCTTTCCAAATCAGGGAAGATTTCCAAGACTTGATCTATCAACTGAGTAATCTCGTGATTGGTCACTTTCCTATTGGAAGCTCCGAGAATGAGATTTTCTCTTACCGTAAGGCCGGGGAAAATCTTTCTTCCTTCAGGAACATGAATAATTCGTTTGGCAACGATATCTTCAGGAGACATTGCTGAAATGTTCTCTCCATTAAATTCAATCGTTCCTTTACGTGGCTGAAGTAGTTTGGAAATTGTCTTTAGCGTTGTTGTTTTACCCGCTCCATTGGATCCAAGCAGGACGACCATTTCGCCTTCGTTAACTTCAATGCTTATTTCCTTTAGGGCAACGATTTCTCCGTACCGAGTTTCGATATTATTGAGCTTCAGCATGGACAAATTCCTCCCCTAGGTAAGCTTTAACCACTTCTGGATCATTAATAACGGTCTCAATGGTTCCTTCACTAATCTTTTTGCCGAAATCAAGCACGGTGACATGGTCTGCTACTTCAGTTACTAGGTCCATATCATGCTCAATTAGGAAAAGGGTTAATCCTAATTCATTTAGGCGTTTTAACAGCTTAACCAGCTCCTGTGTTTCATCCGGGTTCATCCCGGCGGCTGGTTCATCGAGCAGCAAAAGCTGAGGTTCTTGTACTAATGCCCTGGCAATTTCAACCATACGCTGCTGACCGTAAGATAAGTTTTTGGTTAACTCATGATATTTGGTAAAACCAACAAACTGAAGGGCCTCTTCGGCTTTTTTGCGGATCAATTTTTCCTCCTCAGTTGCTTTCTTTGTTCCTACGATGACGCTAGCTAAGTCCGCGGAGGATCTCGAATGGTGTCCTATCATGACATTTTCAATAACGGAGAGCTCAGGAAAAAGCCGGATATTTTGAAATGTACGAGAAATCCCATATTGAACGATTTGGTGGGGTTTGTTATTCGTGATGTTTCGATCTTTAAATGTGATCATCCCGTCTGTGGCTGTATATAACCCACTTAATACATTAATTACGGTTGTTTTTCCAGAGCCGTTTGGTCCAATTAAGACATGGATTTCGCCTTCTCTTACTTGGAAATCTACTCCATCAACGGCTTTAACGCCTCCAAAGTGTTTCTTTAAACCTTGAACTTGGAGGAGAACCTTCGCTTCTGGGGACCCAGTTTCGGCAGTGGCTGCTGTCTCGTCCCAACCCAAACCGACACGAATCAGTGTGCGATTTTCCAGGAATGAGAGCGTTCCGCCTTTTGGAAATTTAATAGCTCCTTGTTCATCAACAATAGTAAGCTGAGTTTTTTTTGCGTATAGTTTAGTTACTAATCCCCAAATCCCACCGGGAAGGACAGCCATACAAATCATGATTAAACCACCGTAGATCATTTTGTATAAAGCTTGAAAATCCCTTAGTAGTTCGGGAAGTAATCCTAAAAATAGAGTACCGATCAGCGTTCCGATGATAGAGTGTGAACCTCCAATTATTGTCATGGCAAAGAATACAACAGACTGGTCAAAGATAAATAAGGTAGGGCTAATGTATAGATATCCCGATGCAAAGATGATTCCTCCTAGCCCTCCAAGTCCAGCGCTTACTGAAAAGGCAAGGAGTTTTGCACGGAACATATCAATTCCATTGGTTTGGGCGGCGAGTTCATCCTCACGTACTGCCAATAAGGCGCGTCCTAAACGAGAATTTCTAATCCTGTAAACAATAAAAGAGGAAAGAAATACGAAAAACAAACCGAACCAATAGAACCAGACGTCACCACTTAGTCCCAAGGCACCACTGAACATAATGTCAGGTGCAAAGGGGAGAGAAGGCCGGGGAATATTCATGATGCCATCAGCCCCGCCAGTGACAGATCTCCAATTAAAGAGAATTAGATATACAATAATCCCAAATCCAATGGTTGCCAATGCAAGATAATGGGTTACTAAACGTAGGCATATAGCCCCCAACAATAACCCTGCTAGAACAGGAACAATAATACCAAATAAAAACGCTGACCAAAATCCCCATCCATGCAAGCTTGTCAAAATGGCTAAAGCGTATGCTCCAATGCCAAAGAATGCTGCTTGGGACAGGGCTATTTGGCCTGCATAGCCAAGGGCAACGGTTAAGCCAAGAGTAGCAATACAGTAGGAAACGATCATAATCATTTGTGTTAAAATATAGGCATTCCCATTAAAAAACAAGGGAAGTAGAATGGATCCAATAGCAAATACTACAACAACTAGACGAATCCATTTGGGACTCTTTTGCAGACTTTTTAATTCCGTTGAATCATTAAGTGTCAAGCCATACACACCCCTCTCAGGTTCTCTTTTCGATTAGGCTTTTGTTCCAATCTTCTCACCGAAAATTCCGTAAGGACGAAAAATAAGGAATAAGACCAAAACAATAAATGCATAGGCATCCATGTACGCCCCTGAACCGTAATAGGCCCCAAACGTTTCTATAACTCCAATGGCCAAGCCGCCAATGATAGCTCCCTTGGCATCACTAAACCCGCCCACTATGGCAGCTGCAAATGCTTTAAGGCCAAACATAGGGCCAATGATTGGGGTTAACGTAAATAATGGTGCTAGCAGAATTCCAGCAATTCCACCCAGCGCAGTACAATAAATGAAGGTAAGGCCGTGCATTTTGGAAACTTTGATTCCCATCAGACGTGCTGTATCTGGATCTTGCGCTGTGGCCTGCATTTTCTTTCCAAGATTGGTTTTCTCAAAAAGATAAAATTGGAAAGCGAATAGGGCTATAGCAAATACCAAGATGACGATGCTCTGTGATGATAACGTAAGTCCCAAGCTTTTGATATGGATGGGCTCATCCCCTAATAGCGGAGGCAGCGTTTTAGGCTCTGGACCATAAATAACTAGGAATAGACTTTGAAAGAATAAAGATGCTCCTAGAGTACTGATCATAACTGGCAAAAAGGCTTTACTCCGATTACGGAATGGACGATAGACCCCAAGCTGAAATAAGAAACCAAATAAACCCATGACAAGTACTGCAGCGATAAGGGCAAACCAGATCGGGAGGCCACTTGAATAGAGGGATAAACTAATAAAAGCCCCAACCATCAAAAAGTCACCTTGGGCAAAATTTACAACATTCACTGCAACATATACTAGTACAAAACCAAGGGCAACTAGCGCGTATATGCTCCCCATAGCCAATCCATCAATAAATAGCTGAAGTATGGTTTGCATGATTCTCCCCCTTTCTATTTTTAAAAATGAAATGGTCAGCAGATCATTCAGCAGGTTTACTGAACCATCTGCTGAGATTTTTACTTATTTACTTAACAGTAATTATTTTCCCGTCTTCCACTTTTACAACGGAATAACTATGCAATCCATCCCCATTTTCGTCGAAGGTATAGGTTCCTTCGGCGCCACTATAATCCTTGATGGAATGAAGTCCATCGCGAATATCCTCGGGTTTTACGCTTTTCTTTTCTTCAATAACCTTGGCAAAGATATGCAAGGCGTCATATACCCATGCCGTATAAACATCTGGATTTTCACCATATTTATCATTGAACTTTTTAACAAAGGATTCTGTTTCAGGGCTTTGATCAAGGGCAAAGTCGTTTACGCTATAAACACCGTTTAATTTATCACCCGTGATCTTCATCGTGGTTTCCTGTGCTAATGAAGGGGATCCAATTATCTCAAATTTGTACCCTTTTTCCCGAATTTGGTTCATCATTTGCCCTGCGTCTTCGGAATTAGTCATATACGTATTTAAAACTTCGGCTCCGGAGTTTGCAATTTTCTGTAAGAATGGGGCAAAGTCTTTTGTTCCCGAATTATATCCTTCAATAGCAACCGGGGTGATACCTTTACCTTTGTAGTTTTCTACCAGAAGATCCTTTCCACCAGTACCGAATGCATCGGTATCATGCAGGATTGCTACCTTTTTGAATCCAAGTTTATCCGTTGTGAAATCGGCAATAGATTTTGCAGCGTAGCCATCATGTGGACGGAAGCGGAACGTCCATTCGTTTTTCAATGAATGTGTTAAGTCAAAGTTGGTACCACCCATCGCAACGGGGATCCCTGCCTTTTGGACATAGGTGTTCATCGCTTTTACGTTTGTACTACGGATCGAACCCAGGACTGCCACAATATCTTTATCAGAGGAGAGTTTTTGGAATGCAGCAACTACTCCTTGCTGTGTGCCTTGATGGTCTTCGATCACCAATTCTAGCTTTTTACCCATAATACCGCCGTTAGCATTTATCTCTTCAACAGCCAGTTCACTACCCATTTTTTTGAATTTACCGGATAACGCTGTTTTTCCTGATAAGTCTACAATCATCCCAATTTTAATGGTCCCGCCAGCATCATTTCCGCCAGATGAACTGCTCTGATTTCCGGTTGATGTTGATCCGCCGCTGTTAGAGGAAGTTGATGCTCCGCCCCCACAAGCAGTTAAGATTGCCATTAAGATAACAGTTAGTAGTGCTACAAACGATCGAATTTGTTTGCTCATAATTCTCCCCCTTTAAATGCAAAATTTAACTGCCTTAAATTTTTAAATATAATAAGATCCAGATCCTCCTTTCTGCCCACAGTGCGAAATTTATATATAAATTACCATGTACAAACTATACAGTCAACAAAATATTTAAATAATAAAGAATATAAAAAATTTAATGAATGTTATATTTATAATAAAATATACTTTTGCAATAGTGTTAAGGTCCTGTGTTTACTTCAAATTGGATCAAGAGTACCTTTTAAACTTCAAATAAATTCCTTTATCGCTGGATAAATTAATACAGAATAAGGATTTAAAGAGGAAGGGTGTGTCAAATTTGGCGCAAAAGAAGGTTAAAACAAAAGGCTCGTATGAAGATATGTCTCAAGTGACGAACGTTGACAAGAATACCATTGAAGGGGCAATTGAAGTCGTTGAAGGGGCTGCGAATATAGAGATCGAGGTGCCTGAGGAGAAAAAGTAGAAGATTATAGATATCGAAGCAATCCCCTTAAAATATACGATGGAAAGTCCGATCTGGGATGCGCAGCATTTTATCCCATCCAGGCAGACACTTCTAGTTAAGGTGTATACCGATGAAGGGATCATTGGATATGGTGAGGCGGCTAGTTTTGGCGGCCCGATGATTACGACGAAAACGATGATTGAGCAAGAACTAAAGCCATATTTCATTGAAAAAGATCCATTTCGGGTAGAGTTACTTTGGGATCAAGTGTTTCACGGAACGATTCAGCATGGCAGGAAAGGGGTTGTCATTGCCGCGCTAAGCGGGATTGATATAGCGCTTTGGGATATCATCGGCAAGGTGACGAATCAACCTTTGTATAAATTGCTCGGTGGGTATCGGGATCAGGTGCAGGCGTATGCAAGTTCGGGTTTTTATAGTGAGGGAAGAACGAATGCGAAATTGTGCAAGGACATGGAGAGCTATGTTGAAGCAGGTTTTAAGACGTTAAAAATGAAGGTCGGCGGAATGAGCCCCAGAGAGGATCTGCAAAGGGTGATTGATGTCCGAAAAACCATTGGCGAGGATATCGAGCTTGCCGTTGATGCGAATAGTAACTGGGACGTTCCAACGGCAAAGTGGATGAGCAAACGTTTGGAAGATCTAAATATTAAATGGATCGAGGAGCCTGTTCTCCCAGACGATGTGGCTGGTTCTGCAGAGGTGGCAAGAAATACGATCATACCTATTGCAGGATATGAACAAGAAGTTACTCGGTACGGGTTTAAAACACACATTGAGCAAAAAGCGGTACATATTGTTCAACCGGATGTGATCTGGTCTGGGGGCATAACCGAAAGCAAAAAAATCGCCGCATTAGCATCTGCGAACCATCTGCCATGTATTCCTCATGTTTTTTCCTCGGGGGTGTGTTTAGCGGCGAATCTGCATTTTATTGCATCCATCCCAAATGGAAGTTTAGTAGAACTTGATCGGAATCCGAATCCTTTGAGGGACCTTTTAATCAATGAATCCCTACAGCCGGATCAAAATGCGATTATCACACTACCTGACAAGCCTGGTTTGGGAATTGATATAAACGAGGAAATCGTGTCCAAATACCGCGTGGATTAAGAAGCAAGGGGACGCTAACACCAACGTCCCCTCTCCATTATGGTTTGAAAATACTATGTGCCGAAGGGCTAGGCGTAAGAATGAGTAAAACAATACTTTCTTCTAGTGCCTCAAGCGCATGTTCGACATTTTTATCTAAGCTTAACAGCTCGCCTCTTTGTAAAATCACTTCTTCACCCGCAGCCGCAAACTTAATTTTCCCCTCTACCACCTGAACAAGGATATCACTGGAAGTATTATGCTTCTCCAGCACTTTACCCTTCGTAAATGAAAATTGTACGACCTTCGAAACGCCATTATCTAAAACAGGTTTAACAAATGTTTCGTTAAAGGTTAGCGGGTAGACCTTCATTTTTTTCCTCCTAATTTCTCGATCTCTTGCAAAAAATAACTGATTGTGAGAAGCCCCGTATCAAAGTTCTCCAGATGAAAATGTTCATTTGGTGCGTGGAAGTTTTCTTCAGGCAAGCCAAAGCCCATCATCACAACAGGAAGATCTAGTAAACGGCCGAATGTTTCCACGATTGGAATCGATCCCCCCATCCGGGTGAATGCTGGGGCAACACCGTAGGCCTGTTCATAAGCCCGAGCGGCGGCCTGAATGGCTTCATCATCAAAAGGTGTCACGAACGGTTTTCCCTTATCAAAGCGAATTACTTTGGCCGTCACACCCGCAGGCAAGTGGCTATGTACATGTTTTTCAATCAAATCAAGGATCTGTTCGGGTTCCTGATCAGGCACAAGGCGACATGTAATTTTAGCATACGCCTCGGAGGGGATAATCGTTTTCGTCCCTTCTCCCTGGAAGCCGCCCCAAATGCCGTTAACCTCTAAGGTTGGTCTCGCCCAACTTCGTTCAAGGGCAGTGTACCCTTGTTCACCGAATAAGGTTGGCACCCCTAATTCTTTTTGCAAATCCTCGTCTGTTTGACCCAAATCCGAGAAGGCATCCCTTTCTTCTTTTGAGAGAGGAACCACCTGGTCATAAAAACCATTCACCGTTACTTTCCCTGTTTCATCATGCATCGATGCAAGCAGTTCGGCCAAGGCATGAATTGGGTTCTGTACAGCTCCGCCATATAATCCGGAGTGAAGGTCTCCTTTGGGGCCTTTTAAATTGATTTGCAGCCCGCAGAGTCCGCGAAGTCCATAGCAGATTGCAGGTTTTCCTTTTCCTAGCATGGTCGTGTCGGAAATAACGAGCATATCTGCAGCCAACAACTCTTTATGCTGTTCGACGAAATCATCAAGGTTAGGACTTCCAATTTCCTCTTCCCCTTCGAAACAAAACTTCACGTTCACAGGGAGCTTTCCTTCATTTCTCATAAAGGCCTCAATAGCTTTAAGATGCATGAAGACTTGACCTTTGTCATCCGTGGCTCCTCTGGCATAAATTTTTTCCTCACGAATACTTGGCTCGAAAGGCGGGGATTCCCAAAGGTGAAGGGGGTCAACAGGCTGCACATCATAATGACCATAAATCAAAACGGTTGGTTTTCCGGGAGCATGCAGCCATTCCCCGTACACTACCGGATTTCCTTTTGTTGGTAATAACGCAACGCGCTCTATGCCTAATAATTTAAGTTCATCCGCCAGCCACTGTGCTGCTTCTTGAATATCGGGTTTATGTTCCGACAAGGCACTGATACTTGGGATTGAGAGAAACTCCTGAAGCTGCATTAAATGTTCCGAGCGATGTTTTGCAAAATAAGATTTTAAATTCATCACAGAACCATCCTTTCCATAAGCCTAATCTCCATTTTTACCAAAATTTCCTTTTCTTTTCACAACTATATAAATGGCAAGCACGATGACAAGGATAATCAGCAGTTTGCCACTGTGCTTTTCGAAATGGATCAAATAATGGCCAAGAAGCGATTCAATAAACGCTATCCAAAGGTTTCCAATCCACGTAGCTAAAATAAAGGATCTCCCTTTCAAACGGGAAATACCGGCTGCAAGATTGATCAGACTTGAAGGCACAACGGCAATGATTCGCGAAACTAAAATGGTTTTAAATCCATGATTGGATGTAAATGTGTTAAACTTTTTAAAATAGGGGGAGGAGCCTACCCTGTGTTCAGCCCATTCTCGGGCTAGATATCTGGCCGTTAAGAATGTGGCAATAGCCCCTAAACTAGTTGCAATCCAGCTAATGATAAAACCAAAATAAAATCCAAAGAGGAGAACGCTGACTCCAGCCAGAATAATAAATGGCATATAAGGAAAGAAAGCTTGTATAAATATTGCCAGAAACATTAGAATTATGGCTTTCCAACCATAGGATTCGACGTGCTTAGCAATTAGATCGACATCTCCGCTAAGGAGAAGTTGACCCAACGTTGATTGGTATAAGAGGAAGCCAGCTACAAGAACGATAACGGTGATAGATATTTTCTTGAAAATGGTGATCACATCCTAAATTTAACACTCTCATAAAGGGTACCACTATCCTATGTGAAAGGAAACCATTTTTCACCTTTCATTTTTTAATGTCGAATAATGATAAATGGGGAGAGAAATAGTGAAAGAAAAAGGGATTTCTTTAATATTAAGTATTTCCATCCTGTGTACTTTGATCTTTACGGGTGGCCTTGGTTGGGCGCTAAAAAGTTATCTGTTTGAATCGCAAAAGGTGGTTGAACAGCCACAGCGGCAGGAACATCTGAGCGAGAAGAGGCCCCAAAAGGATGGAAAGTTTATCCTTGCATTGGGGGATTCTTTAACGCGTGGAACCGGAGATCCAACTGGTAAGGGATATATCGGACAACTAATCGACGAGCTACAAAGAAAATCAAACGAGAAAATCACTTTATCTAATCTGGGAATCAAAGGACAGACCTCTGCACAGCTTTTATCTCAGATAAATGAGAAGGAAATTCAGCGGCAAGCAACTGAAGCGGACTATATTTTGTTAACCATTGGCGGGAACGATTTGTTTCAGCAGGGACAAACTTTAGTTGATCCAAGCCCAGCAGTGATCGAACCATTGGAAAGGGATTATCTGCAAAATTTGCGGGAGATTTTGCAGCAACTTCGATCGTTAAACAAGGATGCGACGATTTTTATGGTTGGCTTGTATAATCCATTTGGTTATTTGGACAAGACACTGCATACTTCACAGATTGTTCGGAAATGGAATTATCAAAGTTCAGAGGTTTGTGCTGATTTTTCTTTGACTGTCTATGTTCCTACCTTTGATCTATTTCAATTAAAGGCAGAGGACTATTTATACACCGATAAGTTTCATCCCAATCAAGAAGGATACCGGCTTATCGCTGAACGCGTAGCTTCATTAATTAATTGGTGAAAGCGGGAGGATGAGGATGGAAGAAGAAATTTTAGTCGTTGAGAATCTAACTAAGACTATTAAAAGTAAGGAAATTGTTAAGGGGTTGAGTTTTTCCCTCCGTGCTGGTGAGGTATTCGGCTTTCTTGGACCAAATGGGGCGGGGAAAACAACCACAATTCGGATGTTGGTTGGGTTAATTAAACCCACTTTCGGGACGATTAGAATCTGTGGCTATAATGTAGTCACCCATTTTAAAGAAGCCATGAATTGCCTTGGTTGTATTGTGGAAAACCCTGAGCTGTATCCGTATTTAAGCGGCATGGAAAATTTGCAGCATTTCGCACGAATGCTTGATCATGTGACTAAGGAAAAAATTAGTGAAGTCATAGAGATGGTTGGGTTAGAGAATCGCATCAATGACTTGGTCAAGACCTATTCCCTTGGGATGAGGCAGCGTTTGGGAATCGCCCAGGCCTTGTTGGGGAACCCCAAGCTGTTGATTTTGGATGAACCTACTAACGGGCTCGATCCGGCGGGAATTCGTGAAATGCGAGAATTTATCCGTCGTCTAGCGAAGTCAAATGGTTTAAGCGTCCTGGTGTCCAGTCATTTATTAAGCGAGATTCAGCTGTTATGTGATCGGGTGGGGATTATTTCAAAAGGTGAGCTTCTTCATATTGCCTCTGTGGATCAATTGCTTACAGAGCAGGAAAGATTGATCTGGAGGGTGAAACCTGCCCAGTTAGCGTTGCAGATTCTCCAAGGGTATACGGAGGTGAAAGGGGAATCTTCTGATGGGGTAATTATCACATCCTATGAGGAAGAAAAAGTATCTTTGTGGAATCGGGTGCTAGTCGAGGGAGGGGTGGAAGTCTTGGAAATGCATAGAAGGCTTCCAACCTTAGAGGATTTGTTCTTGGAATGGACAGGGGGGCAAACGATTGATTAATCTGGTCTATAATGAGATGTTAAAACTTGTCCGCAAAAAAAGAATTCTTGTTATTATTCTTATCGTTGCAGCGCTGATTCCTCTTTTTACCTACGCCCAATTTCGGGTAACCCAAACAGTGGAAGAGAAACTAGGTACCACGGATTGGCGGGCAACTCTACAACAGCAAATTATTGATACACAGAACCGACTATCTAGCAGCAGAATATCTGATGAATGGCGCAAACAAATCGAAATCCGCCTCGCACAGCAGCAGTACTATTTGGACCATGATATCAATCCTGCGGTTCCTGGTGCGCCTACATTTACTCGGGGCTTTCTCGATCAGGCAATTTCTTTATTTCTTCCGCTTATGGTGATGGTGATTGCAGCAGATCTGGTATCCTCTGAATTTAGCGGGGGGACGATAAAGCTGTTGCTGACCAGGCCGATCAAAAGGTGGAAGATCCTGTTCAGTAAATATATCACGTTGATTCTCGCTGTCTCCTTCATGATTTTTGTTGTCGGTGTTTTATCGAGTGCGATTTCCGGACTGGTTTTTGGTTATGGCGGATGGGCGATGCCTGTTCTCACCGGGTTTACCGTTGAGGGTGGGGAGTTGGTCACTTCACAGGTAGCGCTGGTTCCTCAATGGGAATACCTGCTGATGGAATTTGGCCTTGTTTGGTTTGTATGCTTGGTAATCGGCACCCTCTCTTTCATGCTCTCGATCCTGCTTCGAAGTACAGCTGCGGGGATGGGTGTAATGCTTGCCACGCTGATTGCCGGTGCGATCTTAACCAATATGGCTTCTTCTTGGGAATCGGCTAAATACCTTTTTATGCTGAATCTACAGCTAACAGATTATCTTGCCGGCATGGCTCCGCCTGTTGAGGGGATGACCCTAGGGTTTTCGCTTTTGGTATTAAGCGTGTGGGGACTTGCGGGGTTATTGACTTCGTTTCTGGTGTTTACTAGGCGGGATGTGTATTAAAAAAGGCTGCCATACATGGCAGCCACCACTTTCCGCATAGGTATGAATAGGCTTCAATAGAAGCTTTTCTTTCCGCATAGGTTTGAATATGCTTCTTAGATTTCTCATCCCTATCGGCATGAAAAGCTTCCTCTAAAGAGGGATACATCTCCTTCGAATAGGCTTCAATAGAAGCTTTTCTTATTTCATAATTTGTGTAACAGCCTGCTGAATCGTCTGGGATATGATTGAAATATCCGTCCCGTAGGATAAACAGTTGATTCCCTTATCTCTCCAATAAACCGCCTGTTCAACATTAGGCACAATCATTGCACAGGGTTTATTGTATTTGTTACACATGTTGATCACATGATCCATCGCATCCACAAAAATAGGATGTTCAAATTTTCCCGGAACGCCTAAAGACTGGGATAAATCAAATTGGCCAATCCAAACCATGTCCACATGTTCGACTTGGATAATTGCCTCTAAATTTTCTACCCCCTTGGCCGTTTCTGCCTGTGACACAATTAGAGTCCCGGCATTGGCCTTCTTCATCGCTTCGGACATGTCGGTCACTTTGTAATTATCATGAGCAATTCCAAATGCCGTTCCTCTTTTTCCTTCTGGGTGGTATTTTGCAAACTGGACAATTTCCGCGATTTGTTCTGCCGATTCTACCATAGGGATCATAACCCCTTTAGCACCGGCATCCAATACGCGGGCAACATATTGATATTGTCCAACGGGAACACGGACAATTGAAAACAAGTCTGCCCCATCACAATAACGGGCTAATCGCTTGATCGTGTCAATCCCAAAACCACTATGCTCCATATCCAATACAGCAAATTCTAGGCCTGCATTTTTTAAGATTTGAGCAATTCCTGGGGTATCAAGCTCAATTAAAAAGGTACCAAGCACGGTTTGCTTTTCCATGATTCGTTTTTTGGTTTCTAAGGCGCTCATTAACATTTCTCCTTTTGAAATTGTTCTTTGTATTGTGTCAGCTTTCTTTGGAATTCTGGCTTCGCTAGTACTTCTTTGTTAACAACGTGATCTGGAATTTCCCCTTCAATTAATTTCAATACACCTCTAACATCAGACTCTCCAAGCCCGCGATAAAGTTCATCTGTAAATCCCAATCCATGGGGGCTGACAATCACATTTTCCATTTGAAGCAGTGGATCCTTGGGGTCAACAGGTTCGACTGTGAATACATCTAAGCCAGCTCCGGCAATTTCTTTATTAATTAATGCCTCAGTAAGTGCCTTCTGATCAACGATTGGCCCACGTGCAGTGTTAATAAGGTAAGCAGTTGGTTTCATCTTTTTCAGTTCCTTATCGCTGATAAAGTGCCTTGTCTGAGGTGTTAAAGGACAATTCACTGCTAAAAAGTCAGCTTGTTCAAGTAATGTATCAAAGTCAACTAAACGGACGCCCAATTTTTCCGCATCTTCTTCGGAAGCATAGGGATCAAATGCCAACTGAATCATTCCGATAGGACTTGCCAACTTAAACATTTCTTTTGCAATATTGCCCAATCCAATGGAGCCAAGCACCTTTCCCTGCAGCCCGATTCCTGGATGATTGTATTTATCATCCCAGCGCCCCTCGCGAGTCAACCGATCCTTAATGAGCAACTGGCCACTTAAAGCATAAAGCATTGTCATAATGGCTTGCGCCATCGGTCTACGTACTCCATCGGGAGCTATGTAAAGAGCAATATTCGCCTCTGTACATGCCTCTAGGTCAATCATTTCATAACCTACACCCCAACGGCCAATTGCTGTTAGTCGTTCAACTCCGACAAAGCTTTCTTTCGTAAATTTAGGCAATAAAGAAATAACGGCATCAAAATCTTTAATTTGGTCAGGTTGAACAATATCGGTATATTCGCTCAAAAATTCGTATTCTAGGTTCTCGATCTGATCTAGTAATTCAAAACCTATAACATTGATTTCCCCATTCTCGTTTAGAAAATCTCGGGTTAGCCCCACACGAAATTTTGCCATTAAATAACCTCCTAGGTGGTTTTTATAAAATTATAACATTTATTTAAACAAATAGAATAGAGGTTAAATTGATATAAATATATAAGTCGTGAACGATAGATTTGTTGTTTTATGTCCGGGAGAGTTTTACGGATAAAGTAAAAAAGACTTTAACTAGCTAGGATCTATAAAAAATTGAGCAAATCAAATTGCAACCATCTTATAGTAAGTGGCGTCAAACTATTTGAACGGGAATGATAATTTTTAAAAAAATGGAGGAAGATTTGTGTCTAATAATATAATGCAACTATTTGGTTACCATGTATGGGCTAATCGACTTGTGTTTGAACATTTGCGAAAGCTGCCGGAGGATGTATGGGATAACGAATTGACTAGTGTGTTTCCTTCTGTGCGCTCGCTGATGTCTCATATTTATTCTATGGATGTGATGTGGCTGGACGTCTTGCAGGAACGTCCGTTTCACGAGGTGAGGGCGTTGTTGATGCAACTGCTTGAGGAGACGAAAACGGAAAGCCTGGAAAATATGGAAAAGAGATTTGAGAAAACAGCGCAAGAATATCATGATTTTTTGTCTGCGAGTCATCCGGATAAAATACTTACCCTTGCGCACCCCCAGTACGGTTTGGCCAATACTCCATTGTCTGGAGTCATACAGCACGTCGTGAATCACGGTACATATCATCGTGGCAACCTAACAGCGATGCTCCGTCAGTCCGGTCATCCCGGTGTGGCGACGGATTACGCCTTTTATATGTTTACGGTGTAAAGGGAATTTTCCACGCTTTCAGGAACTCTAATTCGGACTCAGTCAGGCTAAAACTAGAGATCTCAGTCCGAATCCAGGTCTAATTCGGACTCAGTCAGGCTAAAACAAGAGATTTCAGTCCGAATCCAGGCCTAATTCGGACTCAGTCAGGCTAAAACTAGAGATCTCAGTCCGAATCCAGGTCTAATTCGGACTCAGTCAGGTGAAAACCAGAGATCCAGCCTTCAGCGCAAGTTTTGTCCTGATAAAGTCCTACTTCCTCCCCACCGCTTGCAAGATCCCTTCATTACTATTCACATAAATTGTTTTCTGATGATCGTAGATCACAAAACCCGGCTTGGCACCGGCTGGTTTTCGCACGTGCTTAACCAAAGTGTAGTCCACCGGAATTTGGTTGGAGCCACGCGCTTTACTAAAGTAGGCAGCTAACGAAGCTGCTTCTCGCAAAGTCTCTTCGCCAAACTCCTTTGCCCGAATGACGACATGCGATCCAGGAATATCCTTTGTATGCAGCCATGTATCTGTGGAAGCAGCAAGTCGGTTTGTTAGATATTCGTTTTGGGTGTTGTTTTTGCCGACTAATAGCTCGATCCCTTCGGAGGATACGTATCGGTCAAGCACTGGCTTAGCATTTTTCTTCTTCTTCAGATTCTTTCTTCCGCGTAGGCGCAGGTACCCACCCTCAACAAGTTCCTCCCTAATTTCTTCTAAATCAGATAACGAGGCCGATTCCAATTGTTGAGCAATCGTCTCAAAATAGTCAATCTCTTCGTTTGCCAACCCAATCTGCTGCTCGATAAACTCTAAACTATTGCGAGCTTTATTATATTTTTTGTAATACTGTTGTGCGTTTTCTGAAGGGGACTTTGCTGGGTCCATAGGAATTTCCACCAACTGAGATTCCTCTTCATAGTAATTTTGAACAACAGCCACCGCATCTCCTTTTTTCAATTGATGCATATAAGCGGTTAATAGCTCCCCATATAATCGATAATGATCGGCCTCAAGTGCAGCAGTTCTTTCAGCCTCAAGCTTCTGGATCTTATTTCTATTCTTTTCGATTTCATTGGTGGTGAAGCGGATGAGATCAAGTGCTTTTTGTCTTACTGCATCCCGCTCTGCTTTCCCAGAATAAAATCGATCAATACATTCACTAATAGTAGAAAAGGTAACTTTTTCGCCCGAAACGTGAGTAAGATCAACAATGGAGAAAACATTCTTTTCATTTCCCTTCACAATTTGTGGATGATAGTCACCTGTGCGGACCTGCTCCATAATCTGTTCGAAGGACGACCATAATGGATCACGTCCACCCAACCCCGCACGATAGACAATTTCTCTCGCAAGCAAAGGGCTCAACCCAGTATACTGTTCAACCAGTTGTTTATCGATCTTACCGCGATTAAAATCCAGACTGTGTATAAATTCTTCCTTATTAACTAGTAAAGGATTCTTTTTATTTTGTTCGGGCGGTGCGACGTATGTTCTTCCGGGAAGAACGATTCGGTGCCGACTGACACCTGGTGTAACATGATGAATCCCATCGAGGATCATATTTTTCTCGGGATCGATTAATAGAATATTGCTGTGCCTTCCCATGATTTCTACCACTAGGCGGCGCAATTTGAAATCTCCCAGTTCATCACGGATTCTCATATCCACATGAATAATCCGTTCCATTCCCACTTGACTGATCTTCTCGATGATCGCCCCTTCACAATGCTTGCGAAGAAGCATACAAAACATAGGGGGTTCTAAGGGGTTTTCCCATTGCTGGTCTGTAAGATGGATGCGGGGAAAAGAAAAATTTGCCGAGATTAGAAGCCGCCTATTTTCCCCGTTTGCCCGGATTTGCATGAGGATATCTGAATCAGTTGATTGATAAATTTTCGATATCCTTCCCGTTTTCAGTAAGGAATTACATTCATCTACTACTGCTTTTGTTACAAATCCATCAAACGCCATATTTCCCACTCCATTTCTATATCCGCGAAGGGGGTCAGACCCCGTTATGAGGTAAGTATAAACCAAAACGCCAACACAGGTAAAATCAAATCATTTTTTAACGCTTGTCTGAATATCTTGGAAAGGAGGATAAGCCCATATGTACTTTATGGACTAGGAGGGACAGAAGACGTGAGTAGAAATCAATGGTACAACTTATCTACAAGTGAATGTGTGGAAATGATGCAAACCCATCTGGAGAAGGGTCTTTCCGCCAAAAATGCAAAGCAGAGATTGGAGCAGGTAGGGGAGAACATTTTAGAAGAAAAACAAAAAATTTCCCCATGGGTAATTTTATTAGGGCAATTTAAAGATTTTATGGTGCTTGTCCTGCTTGCGGCAACCCTAATCTCCGGTCTTCTTGGGGAATATATGGATGCCTTAACGATTATTGCGATCGTTATAATTAACGGGATCCTCGGCTTTGTTCAGGAGTACCGAGCAGAAAAGTCACTAGGGGCTTTAAAAGAATTAACGGCACCTACCGCACATGTGATCCGTGACGGTGAATTGCAGCAAATTCCAGCCACAGATGTGGTACCGGGTGATCTTGTTTATTTTGAAGGGGGAGATCGAATCCCCGCGGATGTACGGATCATTGCCAGTAATGGGCTACAAATTGAAGAATCGGCATTAACAGGTGAATCAATGCCTGTTCTAAAACATGAAGGTGTGATCACCCAATCAGATATGCCGCTAGGTGACCAGACTAATATGGCCTTTAAGGGAACTCTAGTGACGAGGGGGACGGGACAAGGGATCGTGGTCGGAACGGGGATGCAAACGGAAATCGGAAAAATTGCTGCCTTGATTCAGTCCACAGAAACTCTGCAAACCCCTTTACAGCAAAGATTAGAACAGCTAGGTAAAGTCCTGATTGTGGTAGCTCTCGCTTTAACTGCAATGGTTGTAATAGCTGGGATTATGCACGACCATGATCCATACCAAATGTTTTTGGCTGGTGTAAGCTTGGCTGTTGCGGCGATTCCTGAGGGATTGCCTGCGATTGTGACCATTGCCTTAGCTTTAGGAGTCCAGCGGATGATCAAGCGAAAAGCTATTGTGCGTAAGCTTCCTTCGGTAGAAACGCTTGGTTGTGCGACCGTGATTTGTTCGGATAAAACAGGGACCTTAACGCAAAACAAAATGACGGTCACACAAATATGGGTGGATGGAAAGGTCATAGAGGTGACTGGTACCGGGTATGCACCCGAAGGGAAATTCAAATCACAGGGGGTGGAAATCCACCCGAATCGAAATGGGGCTCTAACAAAGCTGCTCTTGCTTAATTACTTATGTAACAATGCCAAGTTAGTTGAAGAAAAGATAGAGAAGAAAAAATCACTGCTGCGGAAGGAACGAAAGCAATGGGAGATTATCGGTGACCCGACCGAAGGAGCCTTGCTCGTTTGTGCAGAAAAGGCGGGAATTCCTGTGTTTGGGAAGACGTGGCAGAGGGTCAAGGAATTCCCTTTTGATTCAAGTCGGAAAATGATGTCCGTACTTGTAAGGGATGCAAATGGTGCACACTTAATCTCAGTCAAAGGAGCGCCAGATATCCTGCTCAATCGCTGTAGCAAAGTATACTGGAATGGCAGCATAACTCCATTGACACCCGCTTTAAAAAAGCAGATTCTAAAGCAAAATCAGGAGATGGCTGAACAGGCTTTACGTGTTCTTGCGGTTGCTTACCGGGAACCGAAGTCCGGTGAGCGAATCATAGATGAGAATCAGGCTGAAAAGGACTTGATCTTTGTTGGATTGAGCGGCATGATCGATCCACCTCGCGATGAAGTGAAGCAGGCGATAAAGGAATGCCGGATGGCTGGGATTAAGACGATTATGATTACCGGAGATCATCAAATTACAGCAGGGGCCATTGCTCATAAGTTAGGAATATTACCAAAAGGTGGGTTGACAATAAATGGACAGGATCTTTATAATATGTCCAATGAAGAATTTGAAAGAAAAATCGAGGATATATATGTTTATGCAAGGGTTTCCCCAGAACATAAACTGAAAATTGTACAAACCCTACAGGCCAAAGGGCATGTTGTTGCTATGACAGGTGATGGGGTCAACGATGCACCTGCAATCAAAGCTGCTAATATTGGAATTGCCATGGGGATTACCGGGACAGATGTATCAAAAGAGGCATCATCTCTCGTTCTCGCCGACGACAATTTTGCCACAATTGAAGCAGCCATTGAAGAAGGTCGCACGATTTATGATAATATCCGCAAATTTATTCGTTACTTACTAGCCTCTAATGTAGGTGAAATATTGGTTATGTTCCTTGCGATGATGGCAGGAATGCCATTGCCGCTGGTCCCGATTCAGATTCTTTGGGTCAATCTTGTGACCGATGGTTTGCCAGCTATGGCTCTAGGGGTTGACCAGGCAGAAGCTGACACTATGAACAGAGCGCCACGTCCTAGCAAGGAAAGCATTTTTTCGCGTGGATTAGGCTGGAAGATCATCAGTCGCGGGATCCTAATTGGTGTATGTACGCTGGCAGCGTTTTGGCTCGCCCTACAGGAAAATCCCGATCATTTGATACAGGCCCAGACGATCGCTTTCTCTACGCTTGTGATGGCTCAATTGATTCATGTTTTTGATTGCCGCAGTGAATATTCTATCTTCCACAGGAACCCATTACAAAATAAATACTTGGTGGTAGCTGTTATCGTTTCAGTTCTATTACTGCTAGGTGTCATCTACTATGAGCCACTTCAGCCGATTTTCAGGACTGTTCCACTTGATATGAATCAATGGATTTTGGTATTAACATTGGCTGCTATTCCAACATTATTAGTCGGCGTAATGCGTCTATTTTACGATGCTATAAGAGGAGCAAAAACCAGATAAATGTTCTTGATAAGCAACGGCTAACAGCCGTTGCTTATTTTCCAAACAAATTTTAGAAGTTAAGTCTCGGGGACGGAAGGAGGTGTGCTAATATGCTGCAAAGCATGACAGGCTATGGACAGGCTTATACAGAAACGGACGACTTTAAAATTTCCGTTGAAATGAAATCCGTGAACCACCGGTTTTTAGAGGTTTCTTTGCGCATGCCACGAGAATACATGTCAGCCGAAGAACTGATCAAGAAAAAGGTTAGCGAATTCATGAAACGGGGACGGATTGACCTGTTTGTTAATATGGAAAGGAAAAGCGGGTCACAAAAGGTTTTGAAAGTGAACTGGGATTTGCTTGAACAATATATTGCGGCTTATAATACCTTGAATCAGCGTTTTTCTGTACAAAATCAGGTGTTGTTAGGGGACTTACTGTCTATGCCCGAAGTGGCAGCCTTGGAGGAACCAGAAAATCTATCCCAAGACTTTGTAAGTCCCTTGTTAAATACCGTGGAATCGGCTTGTCATCAGCTTGTACATATGAGAAAATTGGAAGGAAAGACTTTAACGGAAGATCTATCTTTGCGGTTAGCGAAGTTGGACAAGCACATCCTGGAAATTAAGGAAAGGGCACCGAATGTTGTACGGAATTATCGGGAGAGGCTTTCGCATCGAATGGGTGAGTTTCTTATGAAAGAAATTGAAGAAACGAGAATGATGACCGAGGCTGCCCTGTTTGCAGATCGTGCAAATATTGATGAAGAACTCGTTCGTATTTCTAGTCATTGCAGGCAATTTATTGGTATTCTTCAATTAACTGAACCCGTAGGACGAAAGTTGGATTTTCTCGTCCAGGAGATGAACCGGGAAATCAATACTATTGGCGCTAAGGCTAATGATTTGGAAATTAGCCAACGAGTCGTAGAAATAAAAGCGGAGTTGGAAAAGATCAGAGAACAAATTCAAAATATTGAATAATGGGGGTACTGTCCGTGGCTATAAAATTAATCAATATAGGCTTTGGCAATATCGTTTCTGCAAATCGAATCATATCCATTGTCAGTCCTGAATCCGCACCTATTAAACGAATTATTCAGGAAGCAAGGGATCGCGGAATGTTGATCGATGCAACCTATGGAAGAAGGACGAGGGCGGTGATTATCACGGATAGTGATCACGTTATTCTGTCTGCTGTACAGCCCGAAACAGTCGCCCAACGCTTGTCGACAAAGGATGATGAGACGGATGAATAGGAGAGATTATGTTGGAGTTTGACAAGGGACTATTAATTGTACTTTCTGGACCTTCCGGAGTTGGAAAAGGTACTGTTTGCGCGGCTCTAAGAAATTTTATGCCTGAGTTGGTCTATTCTGTTTCCGCCACTACAAGAAACAAGCGAGAAGGCGAACAGGAAGGTATAAATTACTTTTTTAAAACCAAGGATGAATTTAAACAGATGATCGAACAAGATCAACTCTTGGAATGGGCAGAATATGTGGATAATTACTATGGTACCCCAAGGGAATTTGTTGAGGCGACCATTGATCAGGGAAAAGATATTATTCTAGAGATCGAGGTCCAGGGTGCGTTACAAGTCAAGGAAAAATTCCCTCATGGTATTTTTATTTTCTTAGCACCGCCGGATCTGGAGGAGTTGCGCAATCGAATTGTCGGTCGCGGAACAGAAACGGAAGAAACCATTAATAATAGAATGGATGTAGCTAAAGAGGAAATTGAATTGATGGACAAGTATAATTACGTTGTCGTCAATGATCAAGTTGCACACGCCTGTGAATCCATCCGGGCTATTGTTACGGCAGAGCATTTGAAAAAAGAACGACAAATTGCTAAGTATCGCAAATGGTTAAGGGAGGTTTAATCATGATTTATCCTTCGATAGATAAACTCGTTAAAAAGGTTGAAAGTAAGTATATTCTTGTTTCGCTAGCGGCCAAGAGAGCACGCCAGCTTCGCGAAGATGAAGCAGCTTTAAAGGTTGCCAAACCAATTTCAAAGAAGCCTGTTGGAATGGCTCTAGAGGAAATTGCGGAAGGGAAACTGCAGTTTGAACGGCCCCAAAAAACTGTAGAGTAGTTGAATCTGACAACCTTATTATAGGTTGTTTTTTCCATTTTTGTAGAGGAGGAACTCCCGATGTTAACAGGAAAGACGATTGTGCTGGGAGTAACAGGGGGAATTGCAGCCTACAAGGCGGCGAGCATTTGCAGCGGGCTTGTTCAGAAGGGGGCAGATGTAAGGGTCATTCTGAGCAAATCGGCAACTCAGTTTATCCAGCCACTTACATTTCAGGCTTTATCGAGAAACCATGTGGTTGTAGACACCTTCGAAGAAAAGGATCCTAGCGTAATTGCCCATATTGATTTGGCAGATCGGGCAGACTTGATTGTTGTTGCACCTGCGACAGCCAATTTTTTAGCAAAGGCAGCATATGGGATTGCGGATGATATGTTGACAACAACCCTTCTTGCCACACAGGCACCTGTTTTTATCTGTCCCGCAATGAATGTACATATGTATCATCATCCCGCAGTGAGTAATAATATTTCCATTTTAAAAAACCAAGGGTACCACTTTATTGATTCCGATGAGGGATTTCTTGCTTGTGGATATACGGGCAAGGGGCGGTTAGCTGAGCCGGAACAAATCATCGAACGAATTGAAAGTCATCTCACCCCAAAACAAGATTTGCAAGGACTAAACATTTTGGTTACCGCCGGGGCAACGAGGGAAAAGGTCGATCCAGTTCGCTTCTTTACAAATCGCTCCACAGGGAAAATGGGCTATGCTATTGCTGAGGCAGCAATTGAACGGGGGGCAACGGTAACTTTGGTAAGCGGTCCGACACAACTCCCGATTCCCAAGGGGGCTCGCGTGATTGGGGTTGAATCTGCTGAGGAAATGTTTCAGGCTGTTACGAGCAAGAGCAATGAAGCGGATGTGATCATCAAGGCGGCAGCTGTTGCTGATTATCGTCCGGCACAGGTTCATGAGCAAAAAATGAAAAAAAAGGACGGTAACTTAACCCTTGAATTTGTGCGAACAAAAGACATCCTAAAGTATCTTGGGGAACATAAGCCACCTAAGCAAGTGTTGATTGGCTTTGCGGCAGAAACAGAGTTGGTGGAAAGCAATGCGATGAGAAAGATTAGCGAGAAGAATCTGGATCTCATTGTAGCGAATAATGTATCTATAGAAGGGGCCGGGTTTGGTACAGATACCAATATTGTCACTTTGATCGAGCAAAAAGGGGTCCTTGCATCCCTTCCTATGTTGAGCAAACGGGAAGTCGCGGACCGGATTTTATCGGAAGCAGCGAAAAAATGGAGGGAAAAGCAAACGTGTACGCTGGAATAGTCGTCGATGTCCCGCATGTGGATACAGACAGGGCGTTTGACTATATGGTTCCAAAGGGGCTGGCACCGTGGATTCAGATTGGCAGCCGAGTTTCTGTTCCTTTTGGAAATCGCGTGCTTCAGGGATACGTTGTTCAGTTAAAGGAGCAAACCGAACTTGCAAAGGTAAAGGAAATCAAGGAAATCCTAGACATTACTCCACCCCTTACCGAAGAATTGGTGGCCTTAGGACATTGGCTAAGCACCACTTACATTTGTCGGCTGTATTCGGCGATGCAGGTTATGTTACCTGCTTCGCTGCGTTCCCAGTATAAGAAAAAAGTGAGAGCGACATCTGAAGGGCTAAACCACCCTTTCTTGCTGCCCGGCGAAAGAGAAATATTTAGTTACCTTGGAATGCATCCAGAAGGTCTTGATCTAGATCAGTTAGTACGCAAATTTCCAGAGCAAACTGCTTTTCTACTGAAAGCGGAACGGGAAGGATGGGTGGAAACCTCTCAGTTTGTTAAGGACAAGATTACCCGTAAAACGCTTTTGTATGTCAAAAAGAAGGTAAAAGATGAGCAGATTCCAGAACTTGTTGAACAGCTTTCAAAACAAGCAGAGCGACAAAAGGAAGTTATGCAGTATCTGCGGGATCATGAGCATCCTATTGCTCTTAAGGATCTTCTTTTTGAATTAGGAATTTCCTCATCTGCGGTCAAGAGCTTGGTTGCGAAAGACTGGTTGGAACTTGTGGAGGTCGAAGAGAGAAGGGATCCTTATGCTAACAAAAAACTGGAAAAGGATCAAAAAGTCGAATATACGCCAGAGCAGCAAGAAGTCATCTTCAAGATTGATACAGCATTAAATGCAGGAGAGCATGCCGGTTTTCTACTTCACGGTGTAACAGGAAGCGGAAAGACAGAGGTGTATTTGGAGACCATTTCCCGTTGCCTTGCGCAGGGGCGTGAAGCGATCGTATTGGTCCCAGAAATTTCTCTGACACCTCAAATGGTAAACCGCTTTAAAGCCCGGTTTGGGGATCGGGTGGCTGTGATGCACAGCAGACTTTCTCAAGGGGAAAGATACGATGAGTGGCGGATGATTCGTGATGGCAAGGTTAGTGTAGTCGTCGGAGCTCGTTCGGCTATCTTTGCACCTTTTACAAACCTTGGTTTGATTATTATCGATGAAGAACATGAAAGCTCTTATAAGCAAGAAGAGACACCCCGCTATCATACCCGTGATGTGGCGATGAAACGGGCAGAGTATCACAAGGGCGTGGTCGTACTTGGAAGTGCCACCCCTGCTATGGAGTCGTATGATTTGGCCCAGCGAGGGAAAATAGGATTGCTCACAATGTTAAAAAGGGTTGGTGATAGACCTCTGCCCTCGACCTTGATCGTGGACATGAGGGAAGAATTAAGAGATGGTAACCGTACGATGTTTAGCAGGCAGCTCTCTCAGGCCATTCAAGACCGTTTGCAAAGAAAAGAGCAGATTGTTATTTTTCTCAATCGGCGAGGCTTTTCTACTTTTGTCATGTGTCGTTCTTGCGGTCATTCATTGCAATGCCCACACTGCGACATTTCCTTAACATACCATCGAAACAATCGAACGGTTCGCTGCCATTATTGCGGCTATGCGGAGGTGGAACCGAACACCTGTCCGTCTTGTGAAAGCAATCATATCCGCTTTTTCGGCACTGGTACGCAGAAGGTGGAAGAAGAGCTAAGCAAGCATTTCCCAGGCATTCGTGTTATTCGGATGGATATTGATACGACAACCCAGAAAGGATCCCACGAGAAGCTACTGCAACAGTTCAGGGAACAGCAAGGGGACGTGCTGCTTGGCACCCAAATGATTGCCAAAGGGCTAGATTTTCCAAAGGTTACCCTGGTCGGTGTGATTGCCGCTGATACCATCCTCGGGATGCCGGACTTTCGGGCGGCAGAAAAGACCTTTCAGCTACTGACACAAGTAGCCGGTCGGGGTGGGCGTCACCAACTTCCGGGAGAAACGATTATTCAGACCTATAATCCGGAGCATTACAGTATTCAATATGCCAAGACACACGATTATCAAGGTTTCTTTTCCATAGAAGCAAAGCATCGGTTTGAAAAAGGGTATCCCCCTTTTTCAAGGCTTATTCTCTTTACTTTTTCTTCACCACAGGTTCCCTTGGCGATTAAGAAGGCCAATGAATGGGCCAAAAAACTACGGCAAACGTTACCTAGCAGCGTATTTATTTTGGGACCAATCGCTTCGCCGATCCCACGAGTGAAGGATAGATATCGATTTCAATGCGTGTTAAAATATAGGAATGAAAAAGAAGTTCTACCAATTGTCAAAAAGCTATCGGATGCCTTTGTCAGCCAACATAAGAAAGACGAGGTAGAATTAACGGTTGATGTGAATCCACAGGTTTTAATGTAAATAAGGAGGAGTTGCCATGGGAATCCGTATGATCGTAAAAAATCCCGATCCTGTGTTACGGGATAAGGCTGTTCAGGTGAAAAATTTTAATGCCAATCTTCATAAGTTATTGGATGATATGGCGGAAACAATGTATGAGGCAGACGGGGTTGGTTTAGCAGCACCACAGGTTGGCATCTTGAAACGAGTGATAGTGATGGACTGCGGTGATGGGTTAATTGAGATGATTAATCCAGAAATTATTGAAAGAGAAGGCGAACAATTCGGTCCCGAAGGGTGTTTAAGTATCCCTGGACTGATGGGCGATGTGCGTCGCGCGATGAAGGTAAAAGCCAAAGGCCAAGATCGTTTTGGCAATCCGATCACTGTTGAGGGTGAAGAATTACTAGCAAGATGTATCCAACATGAGATTGACCACCTGAATGGTGTTTTATTTATCGACTTGGCGGAAAAAATGTATGAAAAGGATCCTAATCAAGCAGAGGGATAGAGATCGTCTCGAGCTGGGAACAGATAGCGGAAAATTTTTCCGCTATGAAACGTGAGCCTCAAGATAGCTGATACAGAAACTGGCCTTAAAGCCAGTTTCTTCTAGTCTAAACCCGAATTGTTCAAAGGAGTTGTAATCGATGCGAATAGTGTTTATGGGAACGCCTGATTTTGCGGTACCTTGCCTTGAACAGCTCGTTTCAAACGGCTATAAGGTAATAGAGGTAGTTACCCAACCTGATCGACCAAAAGGAAGAAAAAGAGAGTTAACTCCGCCCCCGGTTAAAGAGGCTGCCCTCAAGTATCAAATTCCGGTCTTTCAACCAGAGAAACTACGAGATGAGGAAGCGGTTGAACATATCCTAACGTTAAAACCTGATCTTATCGTAACAGCAGCCTATGGACAAATCCTGCCTAAGGAAATAATTCAACTTCCGAAATATGGCTGTATTAATGTGCATGCCTCCCTTCTTCCCAAGTATCGTGGAGGAGCTCCCATACATAAGTCAATTATAGACGGTGAATCAGAAACTGGTGTGACCATCATGTACATGGTGGAGAAACTGGATGCCGGTGATATTCTCACCCAAGTGAAAGTTCCGATAGAGTCTACCGATACGGTAGGAAGTGTTCATGATAAATTAGCTACGGCAGGTTCCAGCTTACTACTAGAAACCATTCCAAAGTTGATCAAAGGGGAACTGAGGCCGATCAAACAGGATGAGACTAAAGTCAGTTTTGCCTGGAATATTAAGCGGGAAGATGAAAAAATTGATTGGAATAAATCCGCTGGGGAAATCTATAACCAAATTCGCGGATTAAACCCATGGCCTGTGGCTTACACACTTTTGGAAGACCAAGTTTTCAAAGTTTGGTGGGCTGATGTCATAGATCTTGAAAAAAAGGAAGGAGTCGAGCCAGGTACAGTTCTTGAAGTTTCACCAAACGGAATCGAAGTGGCTTGTGGAAAAGGGATTTTGCGTTTACTAGAGGTTCAGCCTGCAGGGAAAAAGCGGTTGTCTGCTTCTGATTTCGTCCGCGGGGCCGGTGCTGGGCTGAGCAGTGGTAAGATCTTTTCTTAAGTGTAGAATGGAGGAGGAAAAAGCATGGCTCTAACGCCATCTGCACGTTCCGTTGCCTTGCAAATTTTACTTCAGGTTGAATTGAAACAGGCATATAGTAATCTGGAGTTAAACGCCGCATTGAACAAGCTGTCGTTAGACCGCAGGGAATCGGGCTTAGTCACTGAGCTTGTCTATGGAACCATTTCCAGGCTTAATACACTGGATTGGATGGCAAATCAGCTTTTGAAGAAACCAATCCATACCCTGGAGCCGTGGGTGAGAAATCTGCTGAGGGTTTCTATTTATCAGCTGCAATACCTGGAGCGGATTCCGGATCGGGCGGTTGTTCATGAGGCGGTAGAAGAGGCGAAAAAACGGGGAAATGCGAAAATTGCTGGTTTTGTAAACGGCGTTTTGCGAAATGTTGGGCGCAGCAAGGAACAATTGCAAATCCCAAAACAGGGACCTAAGTTTAAACGGATTGCCCTAGGCAGTTCCCATCCGGAATGGATGGTCAAGCGCTGGCTCAGCTTTTTTGGGGAGCAGGATACGATTGCGATGTGTGAAATAAACAATACAGCGCCAATGATGAGCATCCGTTGTAATCTTTTAAAAACAGATCGTGAACAATTAACCCGGATGATCGAACAACAGCTACCGGAAGCTGAGTGGGAAAGATCAAAGCTTGCACCTGATGGAATTTTGCTTTCCCATGGGGGGCAAATCGTCCACTCCCAGCTCTTCAAAGAGGGGTACTGTACAATTCAGGATGAAAGCTCCATGCTCGTGGCCTACGCGCTCAACCCTAAGCCCGGTATGGATGTTTTGGATACCTGTGCAGCGCCTGGGGGAAAAACCACACATTTGGCAGAACGGATGGCTAACGAAGGAAGAATTGTAGCTTTGGACATCCATCCCCATAAATTGGACCTGATCCGGCAAAACGCTAACAGACTTGGAACAGCCATTATCGAAACAAGATCAGCAGATGCCAGGGAATTACCGATGGATTTAAAATCCGGGGAATTTGATCGGATCCTTGTTGATGCCCCTTGTTCCGGATTTGGGGTGATTCGACGAAAACCGGATCTAAAATGGCAAAAGAGCGAGAAGGATATCCAGGAGATTGCCGAGATTCAGTATCAAATTTTAGAGCAAGCGGTGCAGTGCCTTAAGCCAGGAGGAAAATTGGTTTACAGCACTTGTACGGTTGATCCGGAGGAAAACAGCAAGCTTGTGCAAAGATTTGTGAAGGAACACCCCTTTGTCAAATTGGATGATTCGCTGCAAGGGGACATGCCGGAAGTACTCCACAGCTATTTTCACCGTTCGGGGAGTTATGTGCAAATCCTTCCACATTACTTTGGTAGTGATGGATTCTTCATTTCCCGTATGGAAAGAATTCAATAAATAAGGAAAGTAATGGTGATAAAATTGAAACCATTAATTTATGATTTACGTTTAGAAGCATTAAAAAAATGGTTGGAAGACAACGGAGAAAAATCATTCCGTGTTGGTCAAATCTATGATTGGCTCTATGTAAAAAGGGTTAGCAGCTTCGAGGAGATGAGCAATCTTTCGAAGAGCTTGCGTGAAAAATTGGCGGCTCATTTTGAAATTCGTGGATTGGACCTGATTACGAAACAGGTTTCCGCAGATGGAACCATTAAATTTCTTTTTTCTTTACACGATGGACATGCGATTGAAACCGTGATTATGCGCCATAATTATGGAAATAGTGTTTGTGTCACCACTCAGGTGGGATGTAGAATTGGCTGTACGTTTTGTGCTTCTACGCTTGGGGGCCTGAAAAGAAATCTAACAGCCGGTGAAATCGTTTCACAGGTTTTAATGGCCCAAAAGGCTCTGGATGAGGACGAAGAGCGAGTCAGTCACGTGGTGGTAATGGGGATTGGAGAACCCTTTGAAAACTTTGAGGCTCTGCTTGATTTCTTATATATTATTAATAATGACAAAGGATTAAATATCGGACAACGGCATATTACTGTTTCTACTAGTGGGATCGTGCCAAAAATATATCAGTGGGCAGATGATATGAATCAGTTTAATTTGGCTATTTCCCTTCATGCCCCTAATTCGGAGCTACGTTCACGTTTAATGCCGATTAACCGGGGATTCCCGCTTAATGATCTATTGGAGGCTTGTCGTTATTACGTAAACAAAACAGGGCGAAGAATTACTTTTGAGTACGGTTTGTTTGGCGGTGTGAATGATAGTGTGGCACATGCCAACGAATTAGCGGATTTAATTGGAGATATCAATTGCCATGTAAATTTAATCCCTGTTAACTATGTTCCAGAGCGAGATTATGTCCGTACGCCAAAAGATGATATTTTTGAGTTTCACAGGACTTTACAAAAAAGAGGAATCAATGCTACGATTCGTCGTGAGCATGGAAGCGATATTGCCGCCGCCTGCGGTCAGCTAAGGGCACAACATGCTAAAGAAGCTGCGAGGTGACTTGAATCATGGAGGCAGCCTATCAAACACATATTGGCTGTGTAAGAGCATTAAATGAGGATACGGGAGCGGTTGTTAGACTGGATAATGGTTATTTAATAGCGATTGTCGCTGATGGAATGGGAGGCCATCAGGCAGGAGATGTTGCCAGCCTGATGGCGGTTGATATTATAAAAATGAATATTTCCACCTTACCGGATGATCTAAAGCCCAATGAGGCGATTGATCTACTTGATCAGGCGATCCTTAAGGCGAATGACGAGATCTATCGTTATGCAATGGGACATGATGATTGTAAGGGGATGGGAACCACTATTGCCGTCTGTATTTTGTCTCGGGATTGGATGGTTACGGGGCATATTGGCGATAGCCGAATTTATAGATTATCCATGGGGAAACTGACACAACTCACGGACGATCATTCTTTAGTAAATGAATTACTGAAGAATGGTCAAATTTCTGAAGAAGAGGCCAAGAAACACCCGCAAAAGAATGTGCTGACCCGTGCTTTGGGCACGGACCTGGATGTCGAGGTAGATTTGAAGGCTTTTGAATGGGAGCCACAGGATCAATTTCTGATTTGTACGGACGGCTTATCCAATAAGATTTCTTCGCAACAAATCCTAAACACCCTGTCTGCATCCCAAACGCCTGAGACTGCTGTTACCACTCTAATTAAGTTGGCTCTCGACGCTGGAGGGGAAGACAACATTACGGCTGTCGTAATCAACACCCTATCCTCTAAGGAGGATGACGGAAGCGGGGTGCCCGAATGATTGGCAAGAGCCTAGGAGGGCGTTACGAAGTCGAACAGCGTATTGGTGGCGGGGGAATGGCGATAGTATATAAAGCCCATGACAATCTTTTGAACCGAACTGTTGCGCTGAAGATCCTTCGCTCACAGTTTGGACATGATGACGATTTTATTGTACGTTTCCGCAGGGAAGCGCAGGCTGCCGCCAGCTTATCTCATCCCAATATTGTGAACGTCTATGATGTCGGCGAAGAAGATGATATACAATATATTGTCATGGAATATGTTGAAGGTTCAACTCTAAAAGAGTTGATTACGAAAAAAGGTGTGCTTGACGTAGAAGAGGCGGTCCCTATTGCTATGCAAATTTGCGATGCGTTGGATCATGCCCACCATAATCATATTATTCATCGGGACATTAAGCCACATAACATATTAATTGGCAAAGGCGGGAGGGTCAAGGTTACTGATTTTGGCATTGCACGAGCCGTAACCTCGGCTACAATTACGCATACAGGCTCCGTGATTGGTTCGGTCCACTACTTTTCTCCTGAACAAGCACGGGGAGGAATTAGCGGTGAAAAATCTGATATCTATTCCCTAGGGATTGTTCTTTACGAGATGGTGACAGGAAATGTTCCTTTTTCCGGTGACTCTCCAATTAGTGTTGCACTTAAGCATCTCCAAGAGGAAATTGTTCCGCCAAAGGAAATCAATCCTAAGCTTCCGCAGAGTGTGGAGAATGTCATTTTAAAATCATTGGTGAAGGATCCACTCTATCGATACCAATCAGTGAAGGAAATGCAGCGTGATCTGAAGACCTGTCTTGACCCGGATCGACTAAACGAACCGAAATTTATGCCGAAGATCGATGATGAGGAATCGACAAGGGTGATTCCCGCGATAACCCCCGAACTGATGGAAAGGCTAAATGGACAAAATACGGCTGCAGGAGACAGGCAGGAGTACGAACCATCTCAGGGGAAGTCCAAAGTATGGCTAAAAGGGATCGGATGGCTTGTCTTTCTAAGTTTGTTTTTTGTGGTCGCGCTATATGGGTTTAATTTTATCTTGAGTATATTCTATGTTCCTGAGGTGAATACACCGCGGGTTGAGAATATGACACTGCAAGAGGCACAAAAGGCCTTGGCCGAAAAAAATTTAAAGGTACTCATTAAGGAACGATATAGCGATGAAGTACCACAGAATATGGTTATTAAGCAGGAGCCATCTCCTGGAATGCGGGTGAAGGAAAACAGTGAAGTAACGGTTTATGTCAGCAAGGGTGAAGAGCAGATTGAAGTACCTGACTTGGTAGGACTTCCTGAAAGGCTAATTGAGGTTCAACTGGCTAAATTAAATTATGAAATTGAACGTAAGCCAAGTGATGAGTATGCCAGTGGAACCGTCATGGGGCAAACGCCCCCTGCTGGAACGCTAGTTACACCATCCAAGGATAAGGTAGTTGTGACGGTTAGCATGGGAAGACAAACCGTTGTCATGCCAAATCTGGTTGGGCTTACGGAAGAAGAGGCAGAATCTGTTCTTTTGAAAAATGGACTAAAAAAGGGTACGGTGAAAAATGAACCAAGCTACCTTTCGAAAGGGACCGTCTTCCGCCAATATCCATTTCAGGCTGGCAGCAGGGCTCCATCCGGAACAGAGATTGAATTGATGATTAGCAGTGGCTATCCAAAAGATGCAAAGGAAATAACGGAACCAGTCTTGGTTCTGCTTGGCGACCAGGAATCTGCCGATATCGTTATCCTAGTTACAGACGCTAGAGGGAAAGATCGGGAGATTGTGAACAAAACTATTACCCAATCAGAAACTTTTGACGTCAAGGTGGTCTTGTCACCTAGCCAAGATGCTACGATTACCATTTATAATAATGGGAAAATAATGGAGAAGAGGAACATCCGTTATTCTACCCTACCGTAAATATTTAAGTAGTGAAACAAAGGAGGTAGATCATGCCTGAAGGTAGGATCATTAAGGCATTGAGCGGCTACTATTACGTGCTGGATAACGAAACAGTTTGGCAATGCAGAGCTAGAGGGGTATTCAAAAAGAAAAAGATCTCCCCACTGGTTGGCGACCTCGTGGAGTATGACCAGGAACGCAATCAGGAAGGGTTTATTCAGCAGATCTTTGAACGAAAAACCGAGTTGATTAGACCGCCGATTGCCAATGTAGACCAAGCTGTACTAGTTTTTTCCCTTGCCGAGCCGCAAATCAGCCTTCTTTTGTTGGATAAGTTTCTCGTTCACACGGAATCGGCTGGTGTGAAATCGATCATCTGTTTATCGAAATCAGATTTGGCCTCTAACGAGGACATCCAGCCGATCGTTTCTTTATATGAAAAGTTAGGATATGATGTATTGGTTACTCACCAGCTAAAAACAGATCCATCTGAACAGATTCGCGAGCTATTACCAGGGCATATTACGGTTTTTGCCGGTCAATCTGGGGTGGGGAAATCTACCTTGCTCAATTCCATTATTCCTGGGGCGAACCTCTTAACTGGAAGCATCAGCGAACGGCTTGGCAGAGGAAAGCATACAACCCGCCACGTCGAGTTAATTCCTTATCAAGGAGGATTTGTAGCCGATACGCCTGGCTTTAGCCAATTGGATTTCTTTGATATCGAGCCGGAACATCTTAGCCATTATTTCGTAGAGATGAGGGAGTTTCTTCCGGATTGTAAATATCGAGGATGCTTGCATGTTTCTGAACCGCAATGTGCAATTGTTTCTGCATTGCAAAGAGGGGAGATCGCTCAATCGAGGTATGATCATTATTTGCAATTTTTAAAAGAAATGAAAGAGAAAAAGCGGAGGTATTAATGGTATGAAACACCAAACGAAAGTAGCTCCTTCTATTCTTTCCGCGGATTTTGCCAAACTTGGAGAGGAAATAAAAGAGGTTGAACAAGGTGGAGCAGAATTGATTCATGTAGATGTGATGGATGGTCATTTTGTTCCTAACATTACCATTGGACCGTTAATTGTAAAGGCGATACGACCTTACACCCAGCTTCCGTTGGATGTTCATCTAATGATAGAAAATCCAGACCGATACATACCTGATTTTATTAAGCAAGGGGCAGACATTATTTCTGTTCATCAGGAAGCTTGTATTCATTTACATCGAACGATTTCTTTAATCAAGGATCTAGGAGCTAAAGCATCCGTCGCCTTGAATCCAGCAACACCGATTCAAATGCTCGAACCCATTTTGCCTGATTTGGATATGGTATTATTGATGACGGTAAATCCAGGTTTCGGAGGTCAGAGTTTTATTGCTTCTGTTCTTCCAAAGATTCAGGATCTACGAATGATGCTTGATGAACGAGGACTGCAGCATATCGAGATCGAAGTCGACGGGGGAATCAATGCAGAGACCGCACCGCAAGTTGTGGGAGCAGGGGCGAGCATATTGGTTGCAGGAAGTGCAGTTTATGGTGAGGCGGATCGAGCAGGTGCAATTCGGGCAATCAAGAAAGGCTGATCATTTGATCAGCCTTTTCGCATCACATGAAGGATATCTCTTCTTCGAAAGGGATTCGATGGAAGTTTTTCTTAAACTTTTTGCAATTCGTAATCCCAGAAACTACTATATACCTCCGATTGTTCTTCTTCGTCATCGATAATCCGAAAACCCTGTTCACGCAATAAAGGGAGGAGCGAAGGATCCTGAAGGTGGCAGAAAATCGGCTTTTGCAAAAGATAGGATTCATAACGCAAGAACTCAAGACAGCGAACGGCATCAGGAATAGCAGCCGGGGTGGCTGTTAAATCAACTAGTTCAATATGCTTATTGTAGCTTTTATAATGAAATTCAATGAGATCATTGACAATGGTTACAAGTCCTTCGCTGTTTGAGGTGTAGCTTCCCTTCAATGTTTTGGTGAACCCCTTTAGCCTGCTCCGTGTTAAATAGTTTGGAAATAGAACAACGTTTGATTTATGAACTGCTGGCGGGGTAAACAATGCCGCTTGTCCCATAGTGTATTGCCTCCTCTTAATAGAATACTTTGCTTGATATAAACAAGCTTTTGGTTATTATCAGCATATGAAAAAGCTCGACTCACTAGAACTATAGTGGGAAGACTTTTTAGGGAAAAAACGAAATCAAAATTTTTAGGAACATTTCTAGGTGGAAGGTGAATATACTTTACTAAATGCGAGTTGGTCATCTACCCGGGTACATAGAATCCTGTGGTTTAACGATGAGTAAAAACGGCGACAAAAATGGGGTAAGGAGGGGCAGACATGAAATTTTATACAATCAAGCTACCAAGATTTATCGGTGGGATGGTGAAGGCTGTCTTGGGAGCCTTTAGAAAAAAATAAAAACTTAGTTCAGTCTTACTCCATCTTGTTTAAACCCTCGGGGTAAGACTTGATGGTTTCCTAAGTCCGAACCCGACGGAAAAAGAAAAAAAACACCTTAGTGAAAGGTGCTTTTTTTTGTGTTTCTATGGTTAGCGGAAGAATTTTCTGTTATTTTTGGTTTTTGAGCTTGTATGGGGAGAATAACGGAAAACTTTTCCGCTATCGCTGTTTGTAAACGATTACAGACTGGTCAAAGTACTTAATAACGGAACATTTTTCCGTTATAAAGCAGATTTTTCTTCGATTCTATACGATAGCGGAAAAAATTTCCGTTAATTAAAAACCCGGTCACTAGGACCGGGTTTCGTCAAGGGAAAAAATCCCCTTTTTACACCTATGCATTATACACGAGTTACTTTTCCGGACTTAAGAGCCTTTGCACTTACATAAACACGCTTTGGCTTTCCGTCAACCAAGATCCGTACTTTTTGAACGTTAACACCCCAAGTGCGCTTAGAAGCACGCATGGAGTGACTTCTTTTATTTCCAGAACCGGCTTTCTTACCAGTTACAAAACATACGCGAGCCATATTTCCACCTCCCTGATACAGCCTAGCACATTACAGATACTAAGATATAATAACATATTGGGTAAAGCTGCGCAATAAGATAATAGGAAAAGCTTCAGGAATAGCTCTACTGATGCCATCTCCCCGCTTGTATTTGGCGAAAAACTTTCAAATACAGGGGATGTATAGTAAAATTGATGGGAACAGCTTCAAGGGATCTTTTTGACCGCATGAAAAGCTTCTTCTAAAGATGGATGCATCTTCTTCGAAGGCTTGATAGAAGCTTTTCATACACAAATGAAGGAGGTACTGCGATGTCAGTAGAAATGAACACACCTCTAGGGAAGATTGATGTAGAAAATGAAGTAATTGCGATGATTGCTGGTGGAGCTGCAGAGGACTGTTATGGTTTAGTTGGGATGGCTTCCAGGAATTCACTAAAGGATGGAGTCGCAGAGCTTCTAGGCAGAGATAATCTCGGCAGAGGAGTGACCGTTCGTGAGAATGGGGATCTGGTGGAAATAGATTTGTATGTCATTGTGAACTATGGGGTAAAGATCTCTGAAGTGGCCCATAATGTTCAAGCAACGGTCAAATATACATTAGAACAAAGTTTAGGGCTGCAGGTTGGGGCGATAAACGTTTACGTTCAAGGAGTCAGGGTAACTGAGTCCTAGCAAGGGGGACATTCATAATGGGGGTTAGGCAAATTAACGGGGAACAGTTAAAAAATATGCTGATGGCTGGTGCAGCAAACCTTTCACGGCATATAGAGCAGGTTAACGCCTTAAACGTGTTTCCAGTTCCAGATGGCGATACAGGAACGAATATGAACCTCACCATGTCATCTGGAGTGAATGAGCTATCTCAGAAATCTTTCTCTCATGCCGGCAAAACCGCCCTAGCTTTTTCCAAGGGATTATTGATGGGAGCCAGAGGGAATTCAGGCGTTATATTATCCCAATTGTTCCGTGGGTTTGCCAAAGCATTAGCAGATGCCGAAGAAATAAATGCAAATCTTTTGGCAGCAGCCCTTACCCAGGGTGTATCAGCCGCTTATTCGGCAGTAATTAAACCTGTGGAAGGAACAATTCTAACGGTTGCCAAAGATGCAGCGTCAGGTGCGGAAAAATTCGCCAAATCGACTGATGATCTAGTGGAATTGATGAAGATCACCATAAATAGTGCGGAAAAGTCTTTAGCCAGAACCCCTGAACTGCTTCCTATTCTTAAGGAAGTGGGAGTTGTTGACTCAGGTGGACAGGGACTTGTATACATATATGTTGGCTTTCTTCAAGCGCTGCAGGGGAATGTTGTTGTTGAAGAACGTGTTCCAACGATTCCTCAAGAGATCCAGTTGGAACACGCGCAGCTGCATTTGAAAACTGAAGATATCGTTTTCGGTTATTGCACCGAATTTTTAATTCATTTGGATCAAAATTCGAACTTTGATTTGGTCGGGGTAAGGAGTCAATTGCAAAAATGGGGAGATTCCATTGTTGCTGTTGCGGATGATGATTTGGTAAAAATTCATATCCATACAGAAAAACCGGGCGATATTTTGAATTTTGGTCAGACTTTTGGAGATCTCCAAGGGATTAAAATTGAGAATATGAGGCAGCAACATGCTCAGATTCTTTCTTCCGAATCTGTAGTGCCTTCTCAGAAGAAACAGCTAGTCGGAATTGTTGCAGTTTCCGCGGGCGAAGGGATTTCTCGTATTTTAAAAGGTTTAGGAGTGCAAGAGATTGTCAGTGGAGGACAATCAATGAACCCGAGTACGGAGGATCTTCTAAAAGCAGCCCAGAGAATCTCCGCTGAAAACATAATCTTTTTACCAAACAATAAAAACATTGTTATGGCTGCTGAACAAGCGGCATCGATGCTAGATACACCCGCATTCGTCATTCCTAGTCGTTCGATCCCGCAAGGAATCGCCTCTATGCTCGCTTATCATGCAGATGCAGCCATCGAGCGAAATATACAGCAGATGACAGAAGCACTTGCCCATGTTAAAACCGGTCAGGTGACGAAAGCCGTAAGAGATTCGAAATGGGATGAATTAGAAATTCGTGAAGGGGATTTCTTGGGAATGCTTGAAGGGGACATTGTAGTCAATGGACAAGGACTACCGGAAACCGCGCTTCGTGTGCTTACCATGTTGATTGGCGAGGACGATGAAGTGCTGACGATTTTATTCGGCCAGGATGCCCGACAGGAACAGGCGGAAGAGCTTGCCAGACAAGTCGAAGAGGCTTTTCCACAATTGGAAATTGACGTCCATTTTGGTGGACAGCCCATTTATCCCTATATATTTTCTGTAGAATAGGTTGGTGTACAGGGTGCCAAAGATTTGTATTGTAACAGATAGTACCGCAGATATTCCAAAGGAAATAGCTGAACAGTTGGATATTCATGTAATCCCTCTACATGTTCATATTGATCAGGAAAACTTTTTGGATGGGGTAACGATTACTCCGCTGGAGTTTTTTGAGAAATTGGAGAAGGCGAAGAGTTTCCCCACGACCTCACAGCCATCGCCTACCCATTTCGAAAAAAAATATAGAGAGCTAGCAGAAGTTCATGGTGAGGATGTTCAAATCCTTTCGATCCATTTGTCCAGTGCTTTAAGCGGTACCTATCAATCGGCAAACTTAGCTAGATCCTTTTTGGAAGGTAAGATCGATGTCACTGTGATCGATTCGAAAAAGGCAGCATTTTTCCTTGGGCAGATTGTTGTGGAAACAGCGAAAGCGGCAAACATGGGGAAATCGAAGGAAGAATGTATAGAGTTGATTAGGCGAATGATTGAGGGGCAACGCGACCTGTTCATGATCGATGATCTGACCTACCTGCAAAAAGGGGGGCGAATCGGAAAAGCACAGGCACTGCTCGGAAACCTGCTTAGTCTCAAGCCGATTTTATCCCTCAACGAGCAAGGTGAGGTCTATCCTTTGGATAAGGTAAGAGGGAAGAAAAAGGCCATTTCCAGAATGCTTGAGTACTTCCAAGACTATGCGGGGAATGAAAAAGTTATCTGTTCCGTTCTCTACGGGAAAAATCACGAAGAAGCGGTAGAATTGGCAGAGAAGATTTCAGGGCAATTTAAAGTGGATGAGATCGGGTTGGTGATGCTTGGACCTGTAATTGGTGCACACGCGGGGCCAGAGGCCATTGCTGTCTCTATGATGAAAATATAATGCGGAAGGAAGGGAGGTTGTTATGTCCTTCCTTCTTTCTATTGGGGGAGGGGAGTCAACGATGGAGCCATTGCTATCCCCGGTTACTGTTGTTAAAGGAATTGGACAGGAAACCGCAAAGGATTTGGCAGACTTAGGTATTTTTTCAGTCCATGATTTATTGATGTATTTTCCCACGAGGTATGAAGACTACACAATTCGGGATGTGAGTGAAGTAGGTGAAGGAGAACGAATTACCATCAGAGGTACGGTATACGGGGAGCCTTTGGTGCGATTTTATGGCCGTACAAAATCGAGAATGACAGTAAAAGTGGTATGTGAAGGAATCGTCATTTCCGCGGTGTGGTTTAACCAACATTTCCTGAAAAACAAGCTTGTTCCGGGAAAAGAAATTCAAATCACAGGAAAATGGGAGAGAAGTCGGTTACAGATCACCGTTAGTGAAACCAAGCTGCAAATTTCAGCGACACAAGAACCTTCTACAGATCAACAGATCCAACCCGTGTATTCGGCTACTGCGGCGATTACAATCAAACAACTGAGGAAATGGATGGAACAGGCATTAAAGCAATTCCATCAGGAAATTAAGGAGATCCTTCCGCAAGAAATTTTGAATAAGCACGAGTTTGTCTCACGAAAGGAAGCGATTCGGGCGATCCATTTCCCCCGCTCCACGAAGGAAGGTGGACAAGCCAGGAAGCGCTTAGCTTTTGAAGAACTGTTTTTCTACCAGCTTAAAATGCAGGCCCTGCAGCTTGTACATAAAAAACAAACGAAAGGAGAAGGCCTTCTGATTCCCCTTGAAGAGGTGCGACAGTTTATTCGGTCATTGCCCTATACCTTAACTAAAGCCCAAAAGCTAGTGTTGAAGGAGATTCTCGATGATTTGCAGAGTCCATATGCAATGAACAGACTGCTTCAAGGGGATGTAGGATCAGGGAAAACCATCGTGGCCGCAATTGCCCTTTTTGCAGCGGTAAGAGCGGGATACCAAGGTGCACTAATGGTCCCAACGGAAATTCTTGCTGATCAGCATCTTAAATCTTTGGAAGAGCTTTTATCCCCATATGGAATTCAAGTAGCCCTATTGACTGGCAGTTTAGGGGTCAAAGCCCGAAGAGATTTGCTAGCTGGATTGCAAATGGGAATGGTCGATATCGTGGTTGGAACCCATGCCTTGATCCAGGATGATGTGTATTTTGGGCGGTTGGGATTGGTCATAACTGATGAGCAACATCGTTTTGGAGTGGAACAACGGAAAATTTTGAGAGAGAAGGGGCTTCAACCGAATGTATTGTTCATGACGGCAACCCCGATCCCCCGGACGTTGGCGATTTCCATTTTTGGGGATATGGACGTTTCTACAATTGACGAGCTCCCGGCAGGAAGAAAACCGATTGAAACTTATTGGGTGAAAGGGGAAAAGCTGGATCGCGTGTTAGCTTTCATCCACAAAGAACTGCTGCTGGGACATCAAGCCTATGTTATTTGCCCCTTAATCGAGGAATCTGAGAAGTTGGACGTACAAAATGCACTCGATTTATATCAACAATTGGCAGACTATTTTCAGGGGGAATTCTCTGTTGGTCTGATGCATGGACGATTAACTCCTAAGGAAAAAGATGACGTGATGCAAGCCTTTAGTGAAAACAGGATTCAAGTCCTAGTTTCCACAACAGTTGTAGAGGTAGGGGTCAACGTTCCAAATGCTACGGTTATGGCAGTCTATGACGCAGAAAGATTTGGGTTGGCACAATTACACCAGTTAAGAGGAAGGGTCGGAAGAGGTGCGGAACAATCCTACTGTATCTTGATCGCCGATCCCAAAACAGATACCGGACGCGAACGAATGCGCATCATGAAAGAAACAAACGATGGCTTTGAAGTGGCGAGGCGTGATTTGCAGCTTCGTGGACCAGGGGACTTCTTTGGAACAAAGCAAAGCGGACTTCCGGAGTTTCGGATTGCGGATATTTCCCAGGATTTTCAGAGCTTGGAGCAAGCTCGACAGGAGGCTGTTGCGCTTTTGAAACACGAGGACTTTTGGCAAAGCCCTGAGTTTGCTTTTTTCCGCCAGTATTTGGAGCAGCAAGGGGTATTTGAAGTGAGTGTGTTGGATTAAAGAGCTTCCGATCGTGGGGACCAATCCGAGAAACAGCCTTATGGGACGACCTGTCCCGATTCCGGCCAAATGGGGACAGGATGAGGAGAAAAAAGGGATGGCCTGTCCCGGTTCCGGCCTAATGGGGATAGGGATGGGGAGAAAAAAGGGACGACCTGTCCCGATTCCAGCCTAATGGGACAGGATGAGGAGAAAATTAAAAAGGACTAGGCATAACCCAGTCCTTACTTAGATAATGAATGAATCCCATGACCTGCAGCAGCTTCAGCAGCCTCCATCACCATTTCCGCTAAGGTTGGATGAGCGTGAATCGTCAAGGATATATCCTCTAAAGTTGCCCCCATTTCAATCGCCAATGCCACCTCGGCAATGAGATTTGAAGCCTCATAGCCAGCGATTTGACCGCCAAGGACGATGCCGCTGTCTTTTTCGGCAATGATTTTCACGACTCCTTCCGCCTTATTCGCTCCAAGGGCGCGACCGTTTGCAGCATAGGAGAATCTACCGGTCACAACCTCTATCCCTTTTTCCTTTGCTTCAGCCTCACCTAAACCAACACTGGCGATTTCCGGGTCGGAAAAGACAACGGCCGGGATCGCTTTATAATCGATCGCACTGTTTTGGCCGGCAATCACTTCTGCGGCGACTTTTCCTTCGTAGGAAGCCTTATGGGCAAGGGCTGGGCCAGGCACGATATCGCCAATGGCATAGACGTTTGGGATGTTGGTACGGCATTGATTATCAATTTGGATATATCCACGTTGATCCTTAGCTAAACCGATGCCCTCTAACCCTAACTCTTCTGTATTTGGTTTGCGGCCAACTGTGACCAACAAATAATCTCCAGTAACAGTTTTGGTTTCCTCGCCAACCTGGAACGTAACTGTGACTTCTTGTTCCGTTTGCTCAGCTTTTTGGGCCATCGCTTTAGTGACAATTTCTACATTATTCTTCTTTAAATTTCTAACAACTAGCTGAGCGGTCGACTTTTCAAAACCGGGAAGGATTTGTCCTGCCCCTTCAATGATCGTAACCTGGGAGCCCAATTTTGCGTAGGTCTGCCCCAGTTCCACACCAATATATCCCCCGCCAATCACAATTAGCCGCTTGGGAATTTCCTTTAAATTTAACGCTTCAGTGGAAGAAAGGATTCGATTACCAAAAGGAAAAGCGGGCAATTCAATGGGACGTGAACCTGTGGCGATGATACAGTGGTTAAACTTGTATCGATTAACCTCATAACCATTAATCACCCTTACCTGGTCTGGTTCAACAAAAAGCGCTTCCCCTGACAATATCTCCACCTTATTCCCTTTTAAGAGAGACCGAACTCCGCCGGTTAATTTTTTTACGACACTATCCTTCCATTCCTGGGTTTTCGCAAAATCAATCTTTGCTTCACCAGCCGTAATCCCCATATCACCAGCAGATTCAATTTCCTCATATCGATGGGATGCAGAGATTAGTGCTTTGGAGGGAATACAACCACGGTTTAGACAGACTCCTCCGACTTCATCCTTATCGACAATGGTCACGGATTTGCCTAGCTGGGCTGCGCGGATCGCCGCGACATACCCTCCTGGGCCTGCCCCAATGACAAGAACGTCGACTTCAGTCGTAAATTCACCTACAACCATGTGATTACACCTCCATCAACAAGAAATCTGGTTCAGCCAGAACTTCTTTAAGATAATTAATAAAATGCTGTGCGGTTGCGCCATCAATTAAGCGGTGATCGAAGCTTAACGATAAGCCCATCACAGGTGCAGCTTGTACTAACCCGTTTTTGACGACAGGTTTTTCCGTAATCCTTCCTGTACCGAGAATAGCTACTTCTGGATAATTGATCACAGGGGTAAAGTATTGCCCTCCTGCCGAACCGATATTGGTGATCGTAAAGGTACCATTTTTCATTTCACCAGGGCTCAATTTTCCATCTCTTGCTTTCACTGCAAGCTCATTAATCTCACTGGCAATCCGCCAAATGCTCTTGCGATCTGCATCAGAAACAACAGGAACCATAAGTCCTTGATCAGTGTCTGTAGCAATTCCGATATTATAATACTTCTTATAAATAATTTCCCCTTTTGCATCGTCGATCGACGCGTTTAGATCAGGAAATTGACGCAATGCACCTACCACCGCTTTGACAATAAACGGCAAGTAGGTTACTTTTATTTGTTTTTGTTCCATCATCGGTTTGATCCGTTTGCGGAAATCCACTAATTTACCTACTTCAACCTCATCGATTAAAGTCACGTGCGGTGCTGTGTATTTGGAGCGCACCATGGCCTCCGCAATCACTTTGCGAATACCTTTTAAAGGCACTGTTTCTACTAAACCCTGGCCGAAATCTGTAACAGCAGGAATAGCTTGAGGTCGGGCTGTTGGATTTGAAGCGGTTTCTGTGGCGGTTGGGGCAGCGCCCTGTTCAACTGCTTGTTTATTGAAATTCAAAACATCTTCTCTTGTAATCCGGCCATTTTGACCTGTTCCTTTGATCCGTGTCAAGTCTACCCCTTGCTCACGAGCGAGCCGTCGGATACTTGGCGTAGCTAAAACAAGGGTTTTATCCACTGATTCTTGCTGCGTAGCAGGGATATTGGTTGGTGTAGGTGCCTCTTCCGCAGGGGCAGCCATCGCATGCTTTTCATCCGTACTAATACCGCCCATCTCTTCCACTTTTTCAGCCGGACTTACAGTTGATTGGTTCCCTTCACCGGCAACTTCAAATGTGACCAGCGAGTCACCGACCACGGCAACAGTTCCTTCGGAAACCGAGATTTCTTTCACAACTCCATTAACTGGCGAGGGGATTTCTACGACCGCTTTATCGTTTTGTACTTCAACGATAGTCTGGTCTTCTTCTACCTGATCTCCAGGCTTAATATGCCATTTGACGATTTCCCCTTCGTGAATACCCTCCCCAATGTCAGGCAGGGTAAAAGTAAACAAACCCATCTATTATTCACCCCACTTATTTAGAAATTTAATACATATTCAATGCCATCTTGAACGCGTTTCGGGCTTGGTAACCAGGTATCTTCGATCATGGCAAAAGGAAAAACGGTATCAGGTGAAGTCACACGGGCAACGGGTGCCTCTAAGTGGAGGATAGCCTTTTCATTGATTTGGGCAATAATTTCCGCGGCTGCTCCGGCCGTTTTTTGCGCTTCCTGAACAACCACTGCCCGATTTGTCTTTTTCACTGATTGGATGATGGTATCGATATCCAGCGGACTGATTGTTCGTAGATCAATGACCTCGGCCTTGATTCCTTTGGTTTTTTCCAATTCCTCTGCTGCTTTCAGAGAGGTATGTACCATTGCCCCATAAGTGATAACCGTCACATCACTGCCCTCTCTTACCACATTGGCCTGCCCTAGAGGAATGGTGTACTCACCTTCAGGAACTTCACCGCGGAAGGAACGGTATAACTTCATATGTTCCAGGAATACCACTGGATCATTATCACGGATCGCTGAGATCAGCAACCCTTTTGCATCATACGGATTGGAGGGGATAACTACCTTTAAACCTGGAAGCTGCATCATCAATCCTTCTAAACTGTCAGCATGCAGTTCTGGTGTTTTCACCCCGCCGCCGAAAGGAGAGCGGAAAACAATCGGGCTGTGATATCTACCGCCTGATCGGTATCGCATCCTAGAAGCTTGAGCTGCAACCGAATCAAACATTTCAAAAACAAAACCAAAGAATTGAATTTCAGCTACCGGGCGAAAACCCTGCAAACCAAGCCCGATGGCCAGCCCTCCGATTCCCGATTCGGCTAACGGGGTATCGAATACGCGTTCTTCGCCAAATTCCTTTTGCAGCCCTTCGGTTGCCCGGAATACTCCACCGTTTTTTCCGACGTCTTCCCCGAAGACAAGAACCGAGGGGTCACGTTTCAGTTCCACCCGCATCGCATCGGTAATGGCTTGAATCATAGTCATTTGCGCCACGTTATTTTCCTCCTTCCTTTTGGTAAAATTCCTTTTGTTCTTGTAAATCCTTTGGAAGGGTTTCAAACATGCTGTCGATCAGTGAAGGAATCGTCATTTTTTCAGTTTCATCGGCTTTTTTAATGGCCTCCGCGATTTCCTTTTTTGCCCGCTCAATCACTTTTTCCTCTTCAGCCTCAGACCATAACTTTTTACTCTGTAAAAAGTTACGGAAGCGCACTAAAGGATCTTTTTTCTCCCAATCCGATGTTTCGTCACTTGTTCGGTAACGTGTCGGATCATCACCGGCCATGGTATGAGGTCCATACCGATAGGTAAGCGTCTCAATCAAGGTTGGACCTTGCCCTTCCAGGGCGCGTTGCCGGGCATCCTGCACCGCTTTATAAACAGCGAGGACATCCATTCCATCGACCTGGATTCCCTTAATACCGGCAGCGACTGATTTGTGGGCTAGAGTAGTGGCTGCTGTTTGTTTGGCAACTGGGACGGAGATTGCATAGCGGTTGTTTTGTACAACAAAAACGGCAGGCAGTTTAAATGCACCAGCATAATTGATTCCTTCATAGAAATCACCCTGCGAAGTTCCGCCATCCCCAATGTAGGTTAGGGCAATATTATTTTTCTTATTTAATTTCATCCCCATGGCTACGCCGGAACATTGAATAATTTGCGCAGCAATAATAATTTGTGGCATAAGTACATGGACATCCTTCGGAATCCTGCCTCCTTGCTGGTGGCCACGGGAGTATAAAAAAGCTTGATACAACGGCAACCCGTGCCATACCATTTGCGGTATATCACGATAGCTGGGAAGAATAAAATCCTCTTTCTTAAGCGCGGATTGACTTCCGATCATTGAGGCCTCCTGTCCGGCAACAGGTGCATAAAAACCAAGACGGCCTTGGCGATTTAGACTGATGGCTCGTTGGTCCCAAATCCTGGTATAGACCATTTTTTCCATTATTTCCTTAAGCTGTCCATCTGAAAGGGAGGGCATCGATTCAGGGGCCAATAAAGAGCCATCAAGATCTAAAACGCGGAACGTCTGAATAGCCTCCTCTTGGACAAAAAGACTAGTATTCAACAAATTCACCTCAATAGTAAAAAATTAATTGCTTTAAAATGAGTGATTCAAATCATAATTAGGTTTTCTTGTTTTCGGGCATTCATACAGAAAATAAAAAAAAAGACTAAACACACTTGCGTGTATTTAGTCAATGGGAGAGGAGAAACCGGAGGAAGAGCTTATGGGGAAACGTAAGTCTTCTCCGCGGTTGTCAGTAACACACAAGATGTTACTAACCATATTATGGACATAGTGAAGGAGAACTATACATACTTAAAACAAACTTTTTGTTGCATCCTTAAGATAAGCAAACATTTACCCCTTCTATCGCTTTATGCTAAACTGGTATAGTTATAAATGTTGGGAAAGCTTGATATGAATGGCAGGTGGGCAGAGAATGCGAGTCATCTCAGGTACGTGTAAGGGAAGACCCTTACTGGCTGTCCCTGGTAAGGGAACCCGGCCTACAGTGGATAAAGTGAAAGAATCCATCTTTAATATGATTGGTCCTTACTTTGAGGGAGGGACTGCGCTTGATCTTTATGCCGGAACGGGAGGTTTGGGGATTGAGGCGTTGAGTCGAGGGATAGATAAGGTGATTTTTGTTGATATAGATCGCAAGGCGATTGATATTATTAAGCAAAATCTTCAATCTACGGGGTTCAGTGAAAAAGCCGAGGTCTACAAAAATGACTCCCATCGAGCACTAAAGGCACTAATTAAAAGAGGTCTGAAGTTCGACCTGATTTTCCTGGATCCTCCCTACGCACAGCAAAAGATTGAAACAGAACTCGCTTTGTTTTATGACTTCCAATTGCTAAGCCCCAATGCGTCTATTGTTGTGGAAACGGATGCATCTGTAGAGTTGGCTCAGAATGTCGGACGGATCGAAAAAGTAAAAGAAACAGATTATGGTAATACCAAAATCACGGTTTACCAAATGAGGGATGAGTGGGAAGAAGGTGCTGAAGAATCATGAGTATTGCTGTCTGTCCGGGAAGTTTTGACCCTGTTACGAAAGGGCATTTGGATATTATCACACGAGGTGCCAAAGTTTTTGATAAGGTAATTGTTGCGGTTTTGATTAATCATACAAAACAACCGCTGTTTACAATCGAAGAAAGAGTGGACCTGTTGAAGCAGGTGACAAATCACTTGCCAAATGTAGAGGTTGATGCCTTTAATGGACTGCTTGTGGATTATATGAAAGAAAACAAGGCCAATGCCATTATTAAAGGTTTACGCGCTGTGTCAGACTTCGAATACGAAATGCAAATGGCCTCAATTAACCGCTTATTAGATGAAGAAATCGAAACTTTTTTTATGATGACAAATAACCAATTTTCATTCTTGAGTTCAAGTATTGTCAAAGAAATAGCGAAATATCAGGCAGATGTGAGCAGTTTGGTTCCTCCAATAGTGGAAGAAGCCTTGCGGAGAAAATTTGCCCAAATAAAATAAAAAAAGCTTCTATTAAAGCCCATTCGAAGATGATGCATCCCTCGATAGGAGAAGCTTTCCCCCTTCGGGGACAACAATCCCTTCTGAGCAGGGAATCGACGTAGTTCAGAAGGAATCAGATGCTGTCATGCAGATAGAAAGTTTAGCTCAATTTAATCCTTTTATGAGTTTAAACTTTCCTATGTGGTAAGAAAAGGAGGTTGTGCGGAATTTTCCGTTCAACCTCCCCTTTCTATCCTTTAAAAAAAAGGGAGCATTTTTTCATCGTAATAAACAACGCAGAACAAACAAATAAGATACATAAAATAATTAAAGTATACAAACTTAGAGTCGGAATGGCCTGCATGGTATAATCCAATTTTCCATTGGGGACTGTGCGAAGAAAAGTTGGGATTGCCTCCTCATGGAAAACAAATTGGTTCAAGGGCTTCCAAAGAACAAAGGCAATTGCTCCTGCTAAAAAGGCATGCAGTAGCTTATAGAAAAAATACGGCTTGTATCTCATATCTGTTGAACCAATAATACTGGCAACCTGTGCATGCACTGAGATTCCACCCCAGGCCACAAATGCGGAAGCAATCGTCAATTTCATTTGTAAATCAGTCCATCCTGTCATTTCACTAATGCTTTTCATGCTCTGCGTGACTTCAAAAAAGCCAATGATGAAAGCATTGGACATTTCTGCCGGTAGGTGAAAGAAGGATAAAATAAGGGCAAGCGGCACGGTTAGAAATTCAGCGAATACACCCATGGTGAAAAAGGTCATCATCACAGAAAAAAGGATGACAAAGCCTCCAATCACAAACATCGTTTGAAAGGAACTTAAAACGGCATCCCCCATAAGCTTTCCCAAGGGACGTTTATCTTGGATTCTTGCTCTGTGCATAGAACGGAATGCCCGTGGAATGATGGAAAGATCCTTGTCCCTTTTATAGGTGGTAGCTGGTGCTTTTCGGTCGTGAAAACGGATGATGATGCCTAAGATAATCGCCCCTAAATAATTAGCTACAGCAATGAAAATCCCAAGGGTTGCATCATGAAAAAAACCGACAGCGACTGCACCAAAAATAAATAAGGGATCCGAGGTGCTTGAAAAACAAACCAACCTTTCCCCTTCGGCACGGGTTACCAACTTTTGCTCCCGTAATTTTGTGGCAAGCTTAGGTCCAACAGGATAACCTGATGAAAGTCCCATCGCCATGACAAAACCGCCAGTCCCTGGAACATTAAAAAAAGGACGCATGAACGGTTCCAACAAAACCCCCATAAAATGAACTACGCCAAATCCTATCATCAACTCAGAGAGAACTAGAAACGGTAGAAGGGAAGGGAATAAAACATCCCACCATATCTTTAATCCTCGCAGTGCGGAATCGAATGCGGCTTGGGGATACCGGATCATGGAAACCACCATGAACAGGGTCACTAGAGCAAAAAGGATAGTCAGAAGATAAGGTTTAAGTCGCATAGAATCCTCCAATGTCATCGCAATGATTTAGCCATACACAATTAAAATCTACGCGCGGGTTGGGAAGTTTAGACCAAGCATACTGCAAGTTGAAGGATGGCAAGAGTCCGTAGAAGATCGATGTTTGTTGTTTCGGGGATGAATTGCTATAAACCGAATTCGGGAATTGGAGCATATAAGTATATAAGAGTAAGACAAATGGGAATGGAGAGGTTCTAGGTTTGAGGGGGGAGAAGGGCTTGAAGTCACCGAAAATAGGTTTAGCCCTCGGTTCTGGTGGGGCTAGGGGAATGGCCCACGTAGGCGTGATCAAAGTACTTGAAGAGGAAGGAATTATCGTAGATTATATAGCTGGAAGCAGCATGGGGAGTCTTGTGGGTGCATTGTACGCCTCGGGTATCGGACCGGAGATGTTGGTTAAGTTGGGAATTAATTTGAAGCGGAAATACTGGATGGATTTGACCGTTCCCAAAATGGGTTTTGTATCAGGTGATAAAATCAAGGAAATGGTAAAAATCCTCACACATGGAAAGGATATTGAACAATTAAATATTCCTCTTTCCATTGTTGCTACCGATTTATTGAAGGGGGAACGGGTCATCTTTAATCAGGGTCCTGTTTGTGATGCGGTACGGGCAAGTATTTCGATCCCGGGAATTTTTGTTCCAGAAGAAGTAAACGGACGAATTCTCGTAGATGGAGGGGTTATAGATCGAGTTCCGATCAGCGTGGCTAGGGAAATGGGGGCAGATATCGTGATCGGTGTCGATGTAGGGGGAATGTCCTCTGAAGTGAAGCCAACCACTATTTTTGAAGTGATTTCACGCTCGATTGACATTATGGAACGGGAAATTTTTAAACATCGAGTGGTTGACGCGGATATTATGATTCGCCCGACTGTTGATCAGTACAGTGCAACAGCGTTTACCCAAATCGAAGAATTGATTGAAGCAGGTGAACAGGCAGCAAAGCAAATGCTTGTTACGATTAAAGAAGCGATTCAAGCTTGGAGGATTCAATGAAACTTAACAAACGATTATGGAGCTATATTGCCATATTTTTTATAACTTTTTTTGCAATTAACATACCGATTCCTTATTATATCGAGAAACCCGGATCTGCGATTCCTTTGGGACCAATGGTACAGGTGCAAGATGGATACCATGAAAAGAAAGGTAGCCTTAGTCTAACAACGGTACGAATGGGCCCGACCAATATTGGAGGGTACTTCTATGCCCTAGTAAGCCCTTATGCCGATGTGGTGAATGTCGGGATGGTCCATAGTCCACATGAAACGGATGAGCAGTATTCGCAGCGGCAATTGGAGATAATGAAATTCTCCCAAGATACAGCAAAAATTGTAGCCTTCCAACGGGCTGGTTATGATGTGAAAATAAAAAACAGCGGGGCCATCGTAATGCAGCTCTTGCCCGGTTTCGCTGCAGAAAATGTACTGCAGATCGGCGATGTGATTATCGGAGTAAACGATACTAAGGTGGAAACAGCCATCGGGTTAATTGAGGCATTAAAAGGAAAGCAAAATGGAGATCTGGTGAAGATTACATATATACGGGACGGGCAAGAACAAACAGCTAATCTAGAGTTAAAGCCACTGCCTGTTGCCACTGAAGACGGAAAGAAAAAAGCGGGGATTGGAATTTCTTCACCAATCACCAATCGTACCTTTACCCTACCGAAGGAGGTCACAATTAAATCGGAAGAAATCGGTGGACCCTCAGCTGGACTAATGTTTACTTTGGAAATGATTAATCAGCTCAGTCCGGAAGATATTACAAAAGGGTATCCCATCGCAGGAACAGGAACGATTCAGGAAGACGGATCTGTCGGGCCCATTGGTGGAATAGAGCATAAGGTAGTTGCCGCAGAGCGCGAAGGGATCAAATACTTCTTTGCCCCTTCACTGACGACAGAGCCAGGGGAAAAGTCAAACTATGATGAAGCAGTGGAACGAGCTAAGGACTTGGATTTGAAAATGGAAATTGTCCCGGTGGAAACCGTTGATGATGCTTTGCGTTTTTTGGAAAAGTTGAAACCGATGCAGGGGGCTTAATTGATTCTTCCAGCCGATAAAGGACATTTCCTGAGCCGACTCCACGGGAATTGGTCTTCATTAGGCCGATGAAGGACATTTCCTGAGCAGACTCCGCGGGAATTGGTCTTCATTTGGCCAATGAAGGACATTTCCTGAGCCGACTCCGCGGGAATTGGTCTTCATCAACCCGATGAAAGACATTTCCTAAGCCAACTCCACTGGATTTGCTCATCATCTGGAAGGAATTGACTTACTTTATCACTGGTACGTATGCGTACTCTGCTCTAGCCCGCCCCCCACGCAGTCCTAGTTCATAAACAGAAGTGGCACGAATATCAAGCGCAAGCATCGGATGCGGGTCCCGCGGGATTTTTGTGATGATGGGGAGATGACAGACTTCTTTAGCCTGCTTCAATAACTGTTTTCCTTTTTCGTTAAATCCGAGAACACGTATGTATGGAACCCCCTCAGACAAAGAGAAAGACTGCATCTCATTTTTCTTTAGATTCAGAAGAAGATAAAGAAGCAACCTCTGCAATCGGTTCCAAGTGTAACGTTTGGTCTTCAAATTTTCCATGAACAGATCATAGGATGAATAGAGTTTTGCGAATTTTTGCAACCTGTTCTCTATTCCTTCTCCCATTTCATGGATTTGTCCCAACTCTTCCGAATCCATGGCAAGTAGGCTGTGGAGTACAAACGGAAAGTACAAATTCCAATCAACAGGAAAGCGATTGATAGAACCTTCACGCTGTAAAACTTCCCAGGTAGAACGGGGAACAAAAGGGGAAATCCCTACTTCCTCATCGGAATCCTTACTGAATATGCGCTTCCGGATTGCCGTCGCACTGGCAATCGAAACATCAGAAATATCTTCTTGATGATATCCCGCTTTAATTCTTTGAATGGTGACTGGCTCAATGCTACTCTTCAAGCGTTTTAAAGCTAACACATAATTCAATCCCAAAATATTATTGGGCTGCTCTAACAATACGGCAGGAACTCCTGCCAGGGCAGCTGCAGCATCTGCATATGCTCTTGGGTAGGGCAAGCCCATATCCAACAATTCCCGCAATCGTTTCTTAAAGCTAGCCGGTTCATCGATCAATCTTTCCGCCAAATGATCGAGCCACCGAATGTCACCGCTTTCACTTCCGAAGCACACATAATCAACAACACCTAAAGCATGCAAAGTAGAAATGGCACCAAAAGCAAACATCTCAGCATTTTGCGTACAGTAAGCGGTTGG
>Ga0180215_1000373_pt1 | contig 58603 bp, 58 predicted proteins | sample eDN3rd37CBELigBY_FD_128871 | JGI IMG/M metagenome (GOLD analysis project Ga0180215, IMG submission 128871) | Enriched backyard soil microbial communities from Emeryville, California, USA - eDNA 3rd pass 37_C BE-Lig BY (version 2) (version 2) | ecosystem: Environmental > Terrestrial > Soil >... | reverse complement strand
TTCATTTCCTTCCTTATCTGTCCCAATTGGATCATGTAAAGATACATCTTTACGTGTCTTTTTGAGCGAGCGCAGGTGCATAAGAATTTCTATTCTAATGTCAAAAGGGCAGTAAGGGCGCTCCACCATTTTGGTTCTCTCAAGTATTTTGGCTCACTCAACCAATTATATTGGTTTAGGGGGTTCTATCTGATGGGCATGGTTTAGAATAGCAATCGGATAGGGTTTAGGAGGTTTTTCCCCGTAGTGTTCAATATATGCAACCTCATGGAAATGTGATAAGAAAATTTTCACCGCATATCGCTTAGCTCGCTCATGAATGTGCAGCGGTGGAAGCTTTCCCTCGGTATACCATTTAATCGCTTCCGTATGTCCGCCATATCTATTTCTCGCAAGGATTTCTACCGCTTGTTCTTGATAGTCACCTCTTTCATTTTTTGCTTGTTCATAGAGCTTCCTTTGTTTATATAGTTCTCCATAAAAGCTCCCTCTGTTTGACACTTTGACGAAGGATTCTCCAATATTCCAGCATATTTTTTTAAGTCTTGCATTCCATGGACGCTTCTTGCCCTTTTCCCATTTCACCGTGGGATCAAGGCCTGCATATCTCCAGATATGTCCCACGGTAGGGGCTTTTTCAATATCAATATAGGATAGCAAGCCTGCTGTAATCACAGGACCAATGCCTTTAATTGATTTGCACCAAAGACCTGTCGGATCATGATTCGTATAGGCATCCAATAACTTCTTTAAATTCATCTCCACTGTTTTTAGGTTATCTAGGATGAACTGATTAATCTCAGAAAACTGTCCTCTTCTTTTCAGTGACAAGATTTGATTTGCGGACGATTTTCGGTATTCCTGAATTTGATAATATTGATCGACTAGGCTTCTAATATTGCCTTGGGTCAAAAACTTGGATTGATGGCATAAATCTGCGGAGATTTGATCGACAGATGGCAGTTTCATATTCGCACCTCCTGTTCTCTGTATATTCACATCAAACGAATAAGTGAATGAAGAGGGAAAAAAAACCATTTTCACCGTGAATAGGCAACAAAACAAGCATAATATCGCAAATAACATATTTTAGAATTAGATCATTAGCTTGAACAATGATCTTTATCAATAAATTCAAGGAGGGTATTTTGACTATGAAGATTCGGTTTCGCGGGCAAGCGAGAACATCTGGTTCCTTTACGGGATCGGGAAAATCGATTAAACATGAAATAAAAAAACAAAAGAAGGATCTAAGGAAAGACCTTCGAAAAGATTTAAAAAAAGAACGGAAAAAACTTGAAAAGGAGCTAAAACAACGACTGCGTAAACAACGCCACCGGCTTGAAGATTCCTTCGAATCTACTATCGAAGACGCACTGCGCGATGAATTATACTCCTCCAATTTTGCAAACTTTTTACGTTCTATTATGAATACCGCTGAGGATAACGGATTTGCCGACGTTGTGAGACAGTACATGGGTGAGGATGTAGAACTTACGACAACTGCTGGAACCATTTCTGGTACGGTTCAAGAGGTAGGTACAGACTATGTTCTGCTGCGTGAATCGGATTCGACCATTCTCATCGTACCATTCTCTAATGCGAGTGCCATTCGACCTTTATAAGAAAAGAAAAGCTTCTATTGAAGCCCATTCCCGAAAATTTAATCTGAAAGGAGTATGAACCATGTTTATAGATGAATTAAGAGAAAGGCTTAATCAACAAGCTCAAATTGTTACTGCTGAGGAAAATATTCTTGGGATTCTTGTAGCTGTTACAGAATCAATCGTAACCATAAGAACATCTAGTTACCCTGGGTATGGCGGAGCCGAAGACGTATCCGTTCGTGTTGATGCCATTGCATACGTCAGATTCTTCGTATGAGTATCCTGGGGAGAGAACATTGCTCAGTCGTCATCCCCGCACGCAATGAAGAAAAAACCATCCACAACGTCATTAGGGAAGTAAAAAAGATAAATCCCTATGAAATCATTGTCGTTGTCAATGGGTCAACGGATCAAACAAAAAAAATTGCCGCATCTTTCAATTGCAAAATCATTGAATTCTCGAAAGCACTAGGGAATGACTTAGGAAGGGCTATTGGGGCCTATTATGCAAAAGGAAAGATGATTTTATTTCTTGATGCAGACATTCCCATTTCCTGTAATCAACTTCTCCCCTTTATTGAAGCAATTGGCCAAGGACATGATATTGCTCTCAATCACCTTTCCTGGATCTTGTCACCGAAATACATCCCTCATGTTACGGATATTGCCAAGATGGCAGTCAACCAAATTCTTCGACGCCAAACCCTTGCAAATCATTCCTTGATTGCCATTCCGCACGGCATTAGTCAAACAGCGATTCAGAAAATTGGATGGTGGAATTTAGCAGATCCTGTTCTCTTTCAAGCCATGGCCATCCAAAAAAATCTTTCCTTATCGGTTCCAGCCGCCATTGATGTTATTGCCCTTAATAAACCTCGTCAGGAACACCGGAGCCTTTCAGTAGGCTCCCCTTATCCAGAATCAACTAGCCGAATCATGGGCGATCATTTAAGGGCAATATCCTTTCTTACCAAGCAAAAAGGGGAACGGGGCGGTTTAATGGACGGAAATCGTCAGCGTGAATTGCTGTATCGTTACGTTCCACCCATTTATCGGAAAAAAGCCAAAAGGAGCGCTATCATTCCCGTTAGTGAAGAAAAAAATACAATTAGTCAAGTGATCCGTTCCGTCCGTGCTGCAGGGGTAGATGAAATCATTGTGGTTCCCAACGGGGCAGACCGGGAAACAATTCAGAGGGCCTATCAAGAAGGCGCCATTGTCATACCATTCCCGCAAAGATTAGGCCATAACATTGGAAGGGCAATTGGTGCCGCACATAGCACGGGTGACATATGTTTGTTCGTTGATGGGGATTTTGTGATTCCCCCTTCTGACTTGATTCCTTTTATCACGGCGGTTGAGAATGGCATAGATATCGTTTTGAATGATTTAAAATCATTACTCTTCCGCTTCTCACCTATTGATATCATTAGCTGCCAAAAATATTTTCTTAACTTAGCTTTGAAGAAACCGAATCTTTATAACAATTCTCTTACGGCAGTCCCGCATGCGATCCATCGCAGGGTCATTGAAAAGATAGGGTTTAAAACCCTGATGATCCCACCCCTAGCCCAAGTAAAGGCTATTTTATCCGGCTTTACCATAAAGGCGGTCCATTATGTCGATGTGATCCAACCCAATCGAATAAGACCTGAACATTTTCCAAAAAACGGGATAATCCCCGCCTTTGAGCGGATCATTGGAGACCATGTAGAAGCGCTCCATTATCTTCTATCGTTAACCAATGAACGCGGAGGTTTTTCCGATGGAAAAAGAGACAGAGAATTTCTTTTACAGTTAAGGAGTGCACAGAGAAAATGACAAAAAAAATAACGATTATTGGTCTAGGCTTTGTCGGACTTCCCCTTGCAATTCATTTTGCAAGCAAAGGATACACTGTACATGGCATGGACCTAGACGAAAATAAAGTCAATCTTTTAAACCACGGTACAAGTTATATTACCGATGTTTCTTCCTCAGATTTGAAAGATTTATTAAAGCAAAACCGCTTCACAGCATCACTTCCATCAGAAAACCTGAAGGAGGCATCCTATATCATTGTAACCGTTCCAACTCCCTTGTCCGCCGAAAAAGCTGAGCCTGATTTAACCTTTCTCATTTCCGCAGCAGAATTTATCTCCGAACATTTAAATCCAGGGCAAACCATCGTTTTTGAAAGCTCCACCTATCCCGGTACATTAGAAGAAGTGATCCTCCCCATTTTTACCCGTAAGGGGTATGTCGTTGGAAAAGATTATTTTTTAGGGTATTCTCCGGAAAGAATTGACCCCGGTAATTCAAGTTTCACCTTAAGCCAAATCCCAAAGATCGTAAGCGGTCAAACCGAGCCCTGCCTGAATAAAGTAAAAGGGTTATATGGCAGAGTCTTTGATAAGATCGTACCCGTCAGCTCACCGAAGGTCGCTGAACTCAGCAAGATTTTTGAAAATATTCAAAGGCTCGTAAACATCTCGCTGGTCAATGAAATGGAATTGATTTGTCACCAGATGCAGATTGATTTCAGAGAATGTCTACGGGCAGCTGCAACTAAGCCGTTCGGCTTTACTCCCTACTGGCCCGGACCAGGCATTGGCGGACATTGTATTCCGATTGATCCTTTGTATTTTCAATGGAAGGCTAAACAGTATGGACTGACTAGCCGGTTAATTGAAGAGGCCCATTTAATCAATCAAAAAATGCCAAGTGAAATGGTAGCAAGGATTAAAAGACTTTTGCCAGACTCCGCACAAACGAATTCCTCGCCAATCCTTCTCCTCGGGGTGACGTATAAAAAAGACGTGAAAGATCTTCGTGAATCGACTGCCCTGGAGATTTTTCAGTTGCTTTGGAAAGAGGGCTTTCCCATTCAATATCATGACCCCCTTGTTCCCGAATTAAGTATCGAAGGTCAATTGTTTGTCTCAACCCCTTTTTCCTTGGAAAACTTGAAAAAATCGAGCTTGGTTGTTATTTTAACAGACCACACAACGATTAATTGGGATCTTCTTGCTCAGTACGGTGGACCGATCCTTGATACAAGAGGGATTCTAAAACACCGGAAGGAGGCTTTAGGATGATTAAAAAGAAATGCCTAGTAACAGGTGGCGCTGGGTTTATCGGATCACATCTGGCTGAATGCTTGGTTAAGCAAGGTCACGATGTAACTGTCTTAGATAATTTTTATCGTGAAAAGCCCTCTTTTTCAATCGATCCGAAAATCAAAATCATTGAAGGGAGCGTAGTAGACGAAGGAAAGGTAGAAGCGATCGTTTCGAAACATGAAATCGTCTTCCATATGGCAGCGATCTTAGGTGTCCGCACCACAGTAAGTCATCCTGCAGAGATGATTGAGAATAACTTTCTCGGCACAAAAAATGTTCTCCGTTCTGCACTTCGTGCAGGTTCCAAGGTCATCTTTGCCTCTACCTCCGAAGTATATGGAAAGGCACAGCCCCCATTTACCGAGAACATGAACATATTATATGGCCCTACCCGGAAGCTGCGATGGAGTTATGGTATTGGCAAGGCATTAGAGGAATCCCTGTGCCTGGCCTATGCTCAAAAAGGGTTGAGGTTAACCATTTTGCGATATTTCAATATCTATGGTCCGCGTCAAAAAGAAGGACCCTATGGTGGTGTCATTCCGCGATTTATTCGGGCTGCCTTAAAAAATGGGGATATTCCGGTTTACGGAGATGGCGAGCAAACCCGCTGCTTTACCTATATTGACGATGCCGTAGAGGCGACCGTTAAGGCCATGGAAAAGAAAGCAGACCGTGAGATTATTAATATCGGCACAAGGGAAGAAACAAAGATTAATACTTTAGCATCTCTGATCAAAAAATTGTCCCAATCCCATTCTTCAATTACCCATATTCCCTTTGAAAAGGTGTATCCAGACGAATTCGAAGAAATCTACAATCGTATACCTGACTCTTCCAAAGCAGAAAAGTATCTTCAATTCGAAGCAAAGACTTCACTGGGAGAAGGTCTCCTTAAAACGATCCGTTGGTATAAAAACTATCTTGCATAACAGGGGTGAGCTCAATGGCAGAAAAAAGAAAACGCATATCTGTGATCATCCCGGCCAAAAATGAATCAAGCACGCTGCCGAACGTGCTTGATTCCTGTAAAAGGATTCAACCCTATGAAATTGTTACAATAGTGAATGGATCGACAGATGCAACTGCAGAGATTGCTAAGCAATTCGGATGTCGAGTGATTGTCAGCAAAGAGTCACTTGGGAATGATGTGGGGAGAGCCATCGGCGCAAGAAATTCGTCAGGCGAAATATTGCTTTTTTTGGATGCTGATTTTCACATTTCTCCAAATGAATTAGATCAGTTTTTGAAACCTATTATGATGGATCAAGCTGATGTAGTGCTCAATGATATGGACTTTTTATTCCATAGGAAAAACAGACCCCATTCCACCACTGTCTGGAGGCAAATTTTTAACCATTTTTTAAACAGAGCAGATTTAAAAATCGATTCAATTCTCAGCGTACCGCACGCTATGACTAGAAAAGCAGTGCAAAAAATAGGGTATGAATCTTTATCCAATCCGATCCTTGCCCATGCCAAAATCATTCAACATCAGCTTAGAATCCATCATCAATATGGAATTGATGTCATTAAGCGTAATCGTTATCGCCCTGCGCTGCATTCCTCCACTGAGAACGATCTCTCCCCCTCGGAAAAGCGCATCATCGCTGACCATCTATTTGCTTTTTCCACGGTTTTAAAAGAGCCACGAGGTGGGATCACGGACGGTGGCCGAAGACGTGATCTAGTCCACAAGATTCACCGTGGTCAACTAGGATTGAACATCCTACAGCCTGGCTGGGGGATCACAAATTCTTCATTATACAAGGGGAAAAAGCTTTCCGTGATCATCCCTGTTCAAAACGAAGAAAGAACAATTGGAGATGTAATCTTACAAACCCGAAAGATTGAACCAATAGAAATTATCGTGATTGTTAATGGTTCGACAGACTCCACAGCAAAGCTTGCAGCCAAATTAGGGGCAAAAACCATCGTCTTCGATCAGCCGCTTGGAAATGATGTGGGTCGGGCCATAGGTGCGGGGATCGCAAAAGGGGATATCCTGCTTTTTTTGGACGGTGATTTCACGATCGAAGCCAAGGATCTTTTTCCTTTTGCACATGCTGTCACCAATGGTGTGGACATTGCGCTTAATGATTTGAATCATTATCTCCATCTGCGTTTTCCGCTAAACATTGTAACCGCCTATAAATATGCTGTAAATCTTGCGCTAAACCGAAAGGATTTAGGTGTAAGCTCATTAATTGCTGTACCCCATGCCATTAGCCGAAACGCCCTCGATCACATCCAATGGAGCACACTCCTTTCACCTGTTGTAACTCAAGTAAAAGGAGTCCTCTCTGGTTTAAAAACTGCCTCTGTTCACCGTGTTGATGTAGATAAAATGAATCGAATACGCCCTGATCAGCATTTTGCAGTGAAAGGAATTCCACCCGCAACGGAAAGGATTATTGGGGACCACGTAGAGGCTATTCATGCTTTGTTTACATGGAAAGGCCCCCGCGGGATCTTTCCACATGATGGGCGCAAAATTAATTTGATTAATAAACTTTAATCAATCTATTTCCTGTTTATAATTCTAATCAAAGGTACCTATATAAAATATTCTTCACATGTGTTTTTCTCCAAAACACAGCTGAATTTTTGCATTACCACAAGCGCGAACAAGTTAACTAATCATTATTACTGCTTCAGTATAAACCGCGTTAAAAAGCCTCACTGCTGAAACACAGTGAGGCTTTCTTAACCAGAATGTCATATTTTGAGACAAAAGGAATATCTATAATAATGAGAAATTTACCTCTATTTGGCCTTTCTTCTCCATGACCGTTTTTGATTGTATGATTTGAAATGGATAGCTTAATGCATATTGCATTTCTGTCACGATCCAAACAATGGGGAAGATTGGTTCTTTATTTTGCCACCATTCATATTTCCACTGCCCTTTTGAATAATAAAGATGATATCGATCCATTTTTTCATTCATCATTTTAGGTGAATAAATAGATCTTTGGATTTCCACGAAAAACGGTTGATTCCTCCAAATCATAAATATATCAGGTTCACACATCCCCTTTTCAAATTTAACCTCCACATCAAATACCAATGGTTTATCCCATTTACTAAGTTCTAAAAAGAAATTTGCGATTGCTTGATAATGTTTAATTTTTTGGGAGTCCTTTTTCAAAGGGGAAGGAGAGGGGAAATAAATGTAAGGGCGAGATTCTGTATTTACTTCTACATATTGATCTCTCGTTAACCGTTTCATCACCGTATTACAAGCCTGGATGGAATTTTTCAACTCACTGAAATGCATTTCCCTAATATCATCCCGCGATAAACATCTAAATTTCCTTAAACTTTCCAATATCATCTTATCCCGTGCTCTCATGATGCGTACCCCTTTCTTGTGTTTTTTAAACACAGGATAAATACCCATTAAGATTAAGGGATCTATAAAGTCAAACTGAGTAAGACGGATGAGGTATTTACCGTATTAAAATATATATGGGGGAAGGTATTTAAAAATGTTGGGGTTCTAACTATTCTTCATCTTGCGTCAAAAAGATTAGTTAATATTTGAATCTTTATTTAACCGTTGAAGAACAATCTCTTCCAGTAATCCTCTGATAAGAAGTAAATCTTCCTTTGTCAGGTGAACCCCATCCCAATGTAGGTCAGAATTAAGCAATAGTTCCTTCACATTCGTTAAACCTTGTTTCTCAAATCTGTGTTCGGTCCTTCCTAATAAATAATCAAGGGTCACCTGGTAGAGATCAGATAATCTTTTAAGTGTTTCGTAATTCATTTCACGTGCTCCTAGTTCATACCCTGCATAAGTCGATCTTCCTATATGCAGCTTATCAGCAACATCTTGTTGAGACATCCCATGTTCCTTTCTCAATAACTGAAGACGCTTTCCAATCCCCATCTTTACATAACTTCCTTTACATTTTTTTACTGCTTCTTTAGTACTATATATATTATCAAAATTTAGCAGTGAGTACTGAATTGCGTAAAATATTACATATTATTACAATTTACAACTTATCTATTACTTACCGAATCACAACCTTCCCATCGCCATGGTGAGTCATAATTATTAATTTATTTACTCATATTAAATAATTACGGGTATATGATATTTAAAAGGGAAATTTTGTAAAAACGGGATATTGTTTGTTTTAACTGTTATTTTAGAGACATCTTCAGGAGAACAACATTTTTCACATGATGAAATGAGGGGTCATCAGATGTCAATATTCTCTCGAAGGGTGCATAATTTGAGAAAAGGAAGAGGATATACCCTGCAACAACTCTCTAAGCTTATTGGAATTTCAAGAACAACTCTGGCTGATTATGAAAACGAAAGTCGAAAACCCTCCATAGAAACCATTCAAAAATTAGCTAATGTTTTAGATACGACTCCCGATTACTTATTAGGTCTAACAAGTAACCCTACTCCCCAAAAAATAACCAACGATTTTACCCTTCTTAAGAATCAAACGAAACAATTACATTGGGATGGTGTTCCTCTTGAAGAAGTGGATTTAGAACAAATTCACAAAATTCTAGAAAGGATTGTTCATTTTGGAATTTCACAAAAGAGAAAAGGTGAAAAACAGTGAGTAGTCACTTAAGCAAAGAAATAATGAAAATGATTTCAATTATATTTGATCACTATCAAGAAAATACTCAAAGTATTTTCTTCAACTGGCCAGATGATGGATTCAACATGAAAGAGTTCTTTCAATTTCTACTACATAACCAATCTATTTCTAAAGTTGAATATGAACAATTAGAAAGTCATTTTTCAAAAATGGTAATCTCTCCAAGAACATTTAAGTCTGAGACGAACAGTAATCTGGCATTTACCATAAACACGGATCCAACCGGTCATGTTATTACTTATGTAAGTCCTGAGATTAAGAATGTTTTAGGTATCGAACCGACAACCTGGATGGGAGTAAAAAAATATGTTGAACTACATCCACAAGATTATGACCGAGCTTACAGACAACTTTTTAAAGCTTGTAAATCAAAAACCTCGACAACCTCGGTTCATCGCTTTAAGCATAAAGATGGAAAATGGATTATTGTAGAAGCCAGATTTATACCTCACCTTGATCCAACTGATAAATTAGAATCTATCTATATTGAATGCTATTTGAATACGGATGCATGTAAGGAATTCGAGATATATATTCAAGATCAAGCGGAAAAAGTAGTGAAAAGCTTTCATACGATTAAATATGTGGAAAATAATGAAATTTTAAGTTTCCATTATGTTTCTCCTGAAATTTTTGATATATTACGAATCCACCAAAATAAATGGATGGGGATCAACTCTAGAAATGTAGATATGTTCGGTGATGACCAATCCTTGCTTTTAAGCGTTTTACAACAGTCCATCCAGGAACAACGTGAGAAAACAACAATTGCTCGCTTTAAGGTAGGAAATAGTAAAGACTATGTACCGCTCGAAGTTCATTTTCAACCGATCATTGACCCGGATGGTAGAGTTCACAAGGTATTTACAACTTATTATAAAAACACAAAAAAATGTAAGGAGTTTACAAATCAAAATCCCCATTCAATATATTTCTTAAATTAAAAGGAGAAAGTTTATGGGAAAAAGAAAACAGGATACAGAACCTTTGGTCACTCACCTAAAAACATATAATTTACAAAAAGATATTAAAAACTTGCTAAAACAAATAAATCCATTGCTTAGGCAAAAAAACGATGTACGAATCCACTTGGAAGCCTTGAGAAATAATCTAATATCTGAAGAGGCATTTCTGACCATCGAAGCAAAGATGAAACTTGGTCACATGGCATTAGGGTTGGAGTCATTAATTGACGATGTTTATGTGACTATCTTGTTTTATGATAAAGAGCACAATATGGTCTATCACGGTGCAGCACCATCCATACCAGTCGATTTCTTTGACTTTTTTGCGACAATTAATGAAAACCATTTATTAAATGAAAACTGTGCAAGCTGCGGCCATGCTTTATACACCAAAGAAACGGTCTATACGGACATCCATACTTCACCACTATGGGCAAATTTTAAAGACTACATACTACAGTGGGGGTTCCAAACCTGTCTTTCTATTCCTTTCTTTATAAACGGAGAGGTTTGTGGCACCTTTGCTAACTACAGTAAAACAAGGAGTAAAACGTTTACTGAAGAGGAGGTTGAAGCAATGAAGTTCCTTATTAAAGGCTATGAAACGGAAATTTACCACCTCTCCCAAAAGCTTGCCGAAGCTCCAAAGGAAAAGAAAATTAGCACTCACAGGCTTTTAGATATTGCTTTAGATAATATGTACGACTGACGTAACGCTTTATCGTCTCTAAGGATAAAAATAACAGCCCTCTATAATCGGCTGTTATTTTTTATATACTTTATATATCAACTAAAAGGTGAGAATATTTACTTCACCATTTTTTCCTACTCTGATTTCACGCACAACATGGCGGATGATTTCCTTTTTCGCTTCCAGTAATAGCTCACTATTCCCAGTTGATAGATAAAATTGAAAAGCGTTTTTTAAAAGGGATTCTTCGCCGGAATTACTCATTTCAGACAATTTCGCCTCCAACTCTTGACTTCTTCTAACAAGACGTTCCTCCTTGATTGTCAGAAGCTTGAATCGTTCCTTTATTTCATCGGTTGACATCTCATCATCTTCAATCAATAAATCAAGAATTCGCTGTTTTCCATTCCGTGCCTTTTCCAGGTCTTTTTTTACCCTTTCTAATTCATTCCATTCAACAGGATTAGTATTCTCCAACACATCCAATGCTGCTGCGATCTCTTTTGGGTTACATAGCCATTCTTTAATTGTACTCCAAATTAATTCATCGAGGTACTCGCAGCTCAATGTATTTCCACAGCCTCTATGCTTGGCACCAGCTGTATTCTTTTGATCACTATAAACCAGCTCATATTTCCCCCAGTTTTTCTGTCTCCTGCCGGTGAGCGTATTATTACAATCCGCACATCGCAAAAGCCCGCTTAATAAATATGTCTGCTTACTCTGGCCACTCCAACGCCTGCGCGATTCTTCCAATATTTTTTGCGCATAGAAAAATTGTTCCCTGCTGATAATCGCTGGACAGGGGATCTTGATCCATTGATCCTTTGGCCTTTCGCTCATTCTCACTTTATCTTCTTCACTGCGAAATGAATTTCCCAGCATGCCTTCTGTATTCCAACGATTTTGATAGAATTCACCAATATAGGCTCGATTCATTAAGATTTGTCTAACCACTTGACGATGCCACTGCTTCGCTTTTCGTTTGGTGGGGATTCCTTGTGCGGTTAAATACTTGGCAATGCCATTGATTCCCTTAACTTTTTCCGATGGATGAATAAATAGATGGAAAATAATATGTACGACCCTTGCCTCATAATCATTCACGATTAACTGTTCATTTTCCCGGTCATAATCGTATCCATAGATTTGAAAATCACGCAGGACCTTGCCTTGCCTGGCTTTTTCTCTTCTGCCGCGGCTCATCCGTTCCGTAATCTTTGCTTTTTCAAACTCCGCAATGGCCCCTCTCATTTGGTAGAACAACATACCCTCCGGGGTTCTTTGATACTCCCCATTCACAAAGGTCATCTGTGCTCTTTTTTCAATTTCTTCCGAGAGAATTAACTGGTTCATTAGCTTGCGAGAAAGTCGATCCGGATCAAGACAAATTACTTTATGAATTCTCCCATTCTGTACGTCTTTTCTTAATTGACTCAAAGCCGGTCGATCTAAAAACTCCCCGGAAATGCCTTCGTCGACATATTCGATGACGGTATCAGCTTGAGAGGTTTTCCTCCTGCATTCTCTGATTTGCTCACTAAGACTATATCCGTTCTTTGCTTGCTCCTCGGTCGATACGCGAGCGTAAATAGCAATTGCCATTTTCGTTCAGCTTCTCCCTCCTGTAAAGCTCCTTTAGATATTGATACGCCTTTAAACGAGCCTTCTTTGAAAATTCCCCCTCGTGAATTTGAATCCTCATATATCTCTGCCTCCTTACCAATCTATATGACATATGAAGATTGTCCTAGTCTAATTACTACACCCTTTTGACATTAGAATTTCATTTTCAATGCAGCGGGCTGCGTAGGTGGCAAGTTTGGTACCTTTATTGGTCTGGTAGCTTTCAATGGCTTTAATTAGCCCAATCGTCCCGATGGAAATTAAGTCTTCGCTGTCTTCTCCAGTATTTTCGAATTTTTTTACAATATGTGCTACAAGCCTCAGATTATGTTCAATGAGCATATTCCGCGCGTATTCATTTCCTTCTTCCATTAACTGCAGATACTTTGTCTCCTCCTTTTCAGAAAGAGGCTGGGGAAAGGCATTGTTTTTTATATAAGAGACAAAAAGAACCAGCTCTTTAATTACTAAAGAGATGGCCGCAAAAAATCCAAGCATATATTCTGTCACCTCCAGGACGTATAGAATATTATAAGCATATGTGGAGGTGAATTTGTCCGTGCCTGTACGGTTATATAATTTTTATTGTAGTTGTCTAGTTTTGCTCTTCAAGAGCTGCTAATTCATTGACAATCCGTTTAAATAGTGGGATTACCTTATTCGAGCCTGATAAATTTTCCTTTTCAGCTACAATGGCAATCACATATTTTGGACTTTCTATTGGGGCATAGCCAACAAACCATTGGTTGTTTTTCCCAGCCCCATTACTGTCTGTCTGTGCGGTTCCTGTTTTCCCGGCAATCTGCCAGTCTGCTTCATTAAGCACCTTACCCGTCCCGTCCGTGACCACCAGTTCCATCATTTTTCTCAACTGATAGGCTGTGTAAGGTTCTATGCCTTCTCCTGACAGTTCTTTATCCTCAAATGAATAGAAGGTACTTCCTGTTTTGTAGCGGATATCCCGAACAACACGAACCTCCTTTTTCTTTCCACCATTTACAATCGAAGCAACCATGTTTGCAGCCTGTAACGGAGTAATTTGCACATCCCGCTGACCAATGGCTGTTTGAATAATAATTCCTTCATCCTGCTTCCCTGTTTTCGGCGAAAAAATTTGCCCAGCATCTTCACCAGAAAATTGGCGGAACGTATCGATCTTAAAGAATGGTGATTGCTCCCAGCCTACTCTTTGCGTGACACCTAATTTAGCTGCATATTCTTCTATCTTTCCAGGAGGAAGCTTAAGGGCAGCCTTTGCAAAGGCGATATTACAGGACTGTGCAAACGCCTCAGCAAAAGTGAGCGACCCATGCCCCCCTTCTTTCCAACAGGAAAATCCGTATTTTCCATAGGATCCGTTGCATTCAAAATGGTCATCAGGCTTTACTAGCCCTTCTTCTAAAACTGCGGCTGCAATCACTGTTTTAAAAACTGAACCTGGACTTATTTGTTTAATCGCCCGATTCACCCAATTTGACTCATTTAGATTGATCACAGTCGGATTGAATTCAGGCAGGCTGGCCATGGCCAATACTTCGCGGGTATTCGCATCTAATATCGTAACAGACCCCTGCTTGATCCCAGCTTGCCCCATCCATTGCTCCACTTTTTGCTGCATATTATGATCAAGGGTTGTTACAAGCGATAGGGGATAGAATTGATTTTCCTGTTCAATCAAACGGGCCTTTAATCCATTTAGCGGATTTCCCTTGCCGTCTACAAAATAAGAGACAGAGGTAGGTCCTACGCCCTGCAAGAACCGTTGAAAACTTCTTTCAAGTCCGGAAGCACCAATTAGGCTATGTCTGCTGATTTCCCCATTCCGCAGCTCTTCTGCATATTCCTTTTCTATCAATTCCGGGTTTTGACTAATATATCCGATGAGTTGTGCAGCTATGCCATCGCTTTGATATCTCTCAGTAATTGGTAAAGGAATAATCCCAGGGAGGGCCAACTCTTCAACAATTCTTGCCTCTTCCTCTGTTATATCAAGGATTTTCCCATTCGGTTCACGAATAAAGGTAGGTTCCTTTACGCCATCTATCAGTTTTAAAAATTCCTGTTGATCAATTTGCAAGATATTCGACAACTGATTTAATTTATCCTTGTTTGTCACCCCACGCACAAGTGGAAAAACGGCAACTCCTTTTACCGGGGTCCCTGTTAGTGGAGTGCCCTCACGATCCAAAATATCCCCCCTGCCTGTGTGCAGAATCACTTCCTGCTTTCGCTGAGAAACTGCCTCCTCGACAAGATTAATTGAATGGGAGGAAAATTGGTGAACATTAATAATTTGAATCCATAAAAGCCTAATAATTAAGCAACACAATATAAAACCTAAAATAACAAGCGAGCAAAACATACGGCGTTTATTCGCATTCGATAAATCCATCAAATAAAACACCCCCCTCAGGCTTACCATTTTTGCCTAAAAAGGGGGTGTTTATACCTTTACTTCTTTTTCTTCACAGAGAACAGAATACCGTCTCCGATAGGGATAAGGGAAGAATCAAGTTCGGGATGGTTCATCATGTATTGGTTAAAATCATTGATTTTTTTAACCATAGGTGCTAGCCGTTTATTTTCAACCACTTCTTCAACCACTAAGCCCTGAAACAGGACATTATCGCAGATCACGATTCCTCCCGGCTCCAAGTGCGGCAAATAAAGATCAAGGTGTGATCGATATTGCCCTTTCGCTGCATCCAAGAATAAACAATCGAAACGATAATGTGAGGGAAGGCCTTCACCTGCATCACCCTCAATCAATTCAATGCGATCTCGAATGCCCGCCTTTTCAAAATTGCTCCGCGCCCGATTCGTTCGTTCCTTATCAATCTCCATCGTGGTAATCCGCGCCATGGGAGCTGCTTCAGCTAACCAAATAGTTGAATACCCAATCGCCGTACCAATTTCCAATACCCGTTTCGGTTCATAAGAAAGAAAAAGCGTTCTCATGAATTGAACACTAGGAAGCTGAATGATCGGTATCCGTTCCTCTTTCGCTTCAGCCTCTAGCTGGGTAAGCAGCTCCCCGCGTGCAGGAATTAATGCTTCTATATAATTATTAATTTTAGGCTCGGTAATCATCATAACATCTCCTAAAAGCATCCAGTTATTATTCTGTTATATATTACCACAAGGTTGTTTCATTTCCTACTTCTTCTGTTTTTTACTTAATGCAATGTTATGCAAATGTTGTTGATAAGTCTCAGAGAAATAATGCTCCCCAGAGCCGTCCTTTTTGGTTACATAAAAAAGATAGCGATTTTTTTGTGGCTGTACCACCGCTTCGATCGATTTAATCCCTGGTGAAGCAATCGGTCCCGGCGGAAGTCCCTTATACTTATAGGTGTTATATAAGCTTTCTAGTTCCAAATCCTTATAGGTCAACTTCGCCTTCTGATTGCCCAGCGCATATTGGATGGTCGCATCTGCCTGAAGCATAATATCTTGTGCAAGCCGATTGAAATATACACCCGCAACGATCGGCCTCTCCTTATCGACTACGACCTCCCTTTCCACGATGGAGGCAAGGGTGATCGCATCGTGAAGAGTTAGCCCATTTGATTTCAGCTTTTCCCGCCAGGAATGGTTTAACTCCTCTTGAAATTGATCCAGCATCATTGTGATAATCTCGTGAGCCGTAATGCCTTCTTTCATTTCATAAGTTTTTGGGAATAGATAGCCCTCAAGTCGATATTTTAATTGTCGATCCTTGGGGATTTGTTTGATGAATTCGTAGGAGAAATCCCCGTGGTTAACTTCTTGAAGGAATTCTTTCTTGTTTACTAGGCCTTTTTCTGTTAACAAATCAGCAATTTGAGCTACGGTATAGCCTTCGGGAATCGTAACAGGTGTAGTCGATACATATACATCTCCCTCTACCAATCGATCGATGATCTGGTCAACTGATTCCCCTCTGGTAAACTGATATTTTCCGGCCTGTAGCTGGCTTCCCTTTCCCTGGTTACGAACATACAATGCAAAAGTAAATCCGTTATGAACAAGACCATTTTTTTGCAGGACTTGTCCGATGGATTTTGTCGAACTCCCCTTGGGGATCTCGATAATCACAGATTCCCCCTGCTCCATAGGCTTTAGTGATTGTATATAAAAGGTATAAAGACCTCCAGAGGCAATGATAAGTAGGGTAAGTAGCCCCAAAAATACTTTTTTCATCAAAGATTTCCCCTTCATCTTCTGTTGATGGCGTTTACATACTTCCCCATTATACATGATTCTGTCGAAAATTGGATAAAAAAAAGACTGTCCCCTTTAGAACAGTCCCCTCGTTTATCTATTCACCAAATTCCGCCTCTAATGCTTCAAAGGTAGCAATCACATTCTCCTGCTCTTCCTCTGATTCAATGGGATACAACATTCCTTCCTTCTCATCAAAGCGAAGGAAATGAACTTCAACTTCTTCTTGTCCCTCTTGTTCCTCTGGCACTAAGCAGAAGTATTTTCGATCTTCAATATCAAAAATATACATGATAAGAAAGTCTTTTTCTTCACCAGTCTCATCATCAGACAAGGTAATGACTTCACCAACTTCAAATTCTACTTCTTCCATTTCCATTCTACACCTCCCGAGGCTATTTCCTCGAATCTAAATACCCTTTAAGGATCATGACGGCTGCCATTTTATCAATAACCTGCTTGCGTTTTTTGCGGCTGACGTCCGCCGCCACTAACATCTTTTCGGCGGCAACAGTTGTCAAACGCTCATCCCATAAAATAACCGGGATTCCCAAAGTTTCTCGCGCCTTCTCAGCAAAGGACTTTGATATTTCTCCCCGTGGTCCAATGGTTCCATTCATATTTTTAGGCAATCCGAGAACGATCTCTTCTACGTTATATTCTGCTACTAATTGTTTTAGCCGTTCAAAATCTTTTGCCAATGATTCCCGTTTAATTGTTTCCACACCTTGGGCAGTCCATCCAAGTTCATCGCTCACCGCAACCCCAATTGTTTTATCGCCAAGGTCCAAGCCCATAATCCGCATATTTTTCACCTAAAATCTTCGTTTCAATTCTAGAACAGGAGTCCCATCAAGGGACTCCTTTCTCTTTCACAAAACCAGCTAAGTTCTATGTTGCGCAAGATATGAACGGACCAATTCTTCGATAATCTCGTCACGTTCTAGCTTACGGATTATACTTCTCGCGTTGTTATGTCTTGGAATATAAGCCGGATCCCCAGAAAGCAAATAGCCGACGATTTGGTTGATTGGATTATATCCCTTTTCTTCTAACGCGTTGTAAACGGACAAAAGTGCATCTCTAGCTTGAATATCAGTGTCATCCACTTTCAGATTGAACTTCATCGTTCGGTCCCAAGAACTCATTATCAACACCTCTTCTTGAAGTACTCTGTTAAAATACTTCGCTATAGGTACGCATATTCCTTTTTAAATTATTGCTGCATGACCCATTCTTCTACGTATTGCAATGCATTGACTAATTGATCCGGATTTTTTCCTCCAGCCTGTGCCATATCGGGGCGTCCGCCCCCGCCTCCACCGCAACGGCTGGCTACTTCCTTGATGAGCTTTCCGGCATGTAATCCTTTGGCATTCAGATCTTTGGAGATTCCAGCAGTCAGATTGACTTTTTCTCCCTGTACTGAACCAATGACCACAACAGCCGAACCGAGTTTATTCTTTAAATCGTCGACGATATTACGGAGATTTTCCATATCCATCCCGTTTACCTGGGCTGCAAGAACCTTCATTCCATTCACCATTTTTACTTGATCTGTCAAGGATGAAGCTTCAACACGGCTTAGCTTTGCTTTTAAGGATTCGTTCTCCTTTTCCAGATCCCGGATTTGAGCTTTCAATCCTTCGATACGCTTTGGCACATCTGTCATAGATGACTTTAGATCACCGGCAATCTGGCTCAACGTATGGTATTGCTCATTGAGATATTCATAAGCTGCTCTTCCAGTAACTGCTTCAATCCTCCGAATTCCTGCACCAATCCCGCTTTCGCTGACAATCTTAAACAATCCGATTTCTGCCGAATTATCTACGTGACAACCACCGCATAGCTCTAAGCTGTAGTCACCTACTTGCACGACCCGTACAACGTCCCCATACTTTTCACCGAATAAGGCCATCGCTCCCATTGCCTTTGCTTCTGTGAGTGATTTTTGCATGATGTTAACATCTATGCTGCTCCAAATCTTTTGATTCACGATTCCTTCAATAACTTCTAATTCTTCTGGACCAATGGCGCCAATATGGGTAAAGTCAAAACGCAGACGATCAGGGGCAACTAATGAGCCCGCTTGATTGACGTGTTCTCCAAGGGTATCTTTTAAAGCGCGATGAAGTAAATGGGTTGCTGTATGGTTTTTGATAATATCTGAACGGGAAGCAGGGTCAACAACCGCTTCTACCGAGTCACCTACTTTAATCGTCCCTGCCACAACCGTAACAGTATGAACATGTTGGCCATTCGGGCCTTTCTGTACATTCTCCACTCTTAATTGGACTTGTCCACAGGTGATTAACCCTTTATCGGCAATTTGCCCCCCGCTTTCCGCATAAAACGGTGTACGGTCAAGAATCACTTGACAGCTCTTTCCTTCACCTACGAAATCAACAGATTGGTTTTCATAGATCAATGCCACAACTTTAGCACTTGCTACCAATTCATTATACCCAACAAATTCACTCTTAACCGTGATTTCACCCAAAATACCGCCCTGCACCTTCATACTGTCCACTTCATGTCTTGCAGCACGTGCACGAGCCCGTTGTTCTTCCATCGCTTGTTCAAACCCTGCCAGATCAACGCTCATTTGCTTTTCGGAGGCGAAGTCTTCTGTCAAGTCAATTGGAAAACCATAAGTATCATAGAGTTTAAAGGCTTGATCGCCCGTCAGCGTTGTCTTCCCTTGTTGCTTCGCTTGCGCAATCATTTGTTCTAAAATAGCGAGTCCTTCATTCAAGGTTTCGTGGAACCTTTCTTCTTCCGTGCGAACGACTTTCTCAATAAACTCTCTTTTTTCTACGACTTCGGGATAGAAATCACCCATAACATTTCCTACAACTGACACAAGTTGGTACAAAAAGGGCTTTTCCATCCCCAATACTTTTCCATAACGTACCGCACGACGGAGTAAACGGCGAATGACATAGCCGCGACCCTCATTGGAAGGAAGCGCTCCATCCCCGATGGAAAAAGCAACGGTACGTACGTGATCGGCAATTACCTTAAGAGCGACATCAGTTTCCCAGGATGAACCATAGGTCGTTTTCGTCATTTCACAAGTTGCTTGGATAATCGGGAACAGGAGATCTGTTTCATAGTTATTATCAACGTCTTGAATCACTGATGCCATCCGCTCAAGTCCCATACCAGTATCAATATTTTTCTTTGGCAGCGGGGTATAAGATCCATCTGCATTATGATTATATTGGGAGAAAACAAGATTCCAGATTTCTAAATAGCGTTCGTTCTCGCCACCAGGATATAATTCGGGATCATTCGGGTCATTTCCGAATTTTTCTCCACGGTCATAAAAGATTTCACTATTCGGTCCACATGGCCCTTCCCCAATATCCCAGAAGTTTCCTTCCAAACGGACAATACGTTCTTCAGGGATTCCGATTTTTTTATTCCAAAGTTCGAACGCTTCTTCATCCTCCGGATGGATCGTCACAGATAGCTTCTCTGGTTCAAAGCCAATCCATTCTGGACCTGTTAGAAACTCCCAAGCCCAAGTGATGGATTCTTCTTTAAAATAATCCCCGATGGAGAAATTCCCTAACATTTCAAAGAACGTATGGTGTCTTGCTGTTTTCCCTACATTTTCAATGTCGTTTGTGCGAAGGGATTTCTGAGAATTAGCAATACGCGGGTTCTCTGGAATCACCGACCCATCAAAGTATTTTTTCAAAGGCGCCATTCCGCAGTTAATCCAAAGCAGGGAAGGATCCTCATGTGGAACAAGAGGAGCACTCGGTTCAATTCGATGGCCCTTAGAAGCAAAAAAGTCCAAAAACTTTGCTCGTATTTCGTTTGCAGTTAATTTCTTCATGTATTTTATCCTCCATTCATCTAGGGGTAATGCCCTAATCAGAATTTTTTTAGCAAAAGTTGGATTATAACCAAAAATATAAAAAAACCCTCATCCCTAAACAGGGACGAGAGTTAATCTCGCGGTACCACCCTGGTTGCACATCATAATTGTGTGCCTCCTCAAAGACTGTAACGGCGTCGATCCGGCAGGTTCTCTGCTCTCCAGATTGGCTTTCAACGTGCTCTTCCTAGACACCCTTCCACCCAAGGGGTGCCTTCTCTGCGAAAGAAGAATTGCTCGTCTACTTGATCCTTCATCAATCACTATTCAATCTTTTGTCATTATAAGGATTCTTTTTCATCATGTCAATGTTTCACCATGTGTAAAATGACATGTTGTGAAATGACTCTCAACACAGCAACGATCGGCACAGCAAAGATTAATCCAACCAACCCTGCTATTTCTCCTCCTAACAGCAGAGCTATAATAATGAGAAGTGGATGAAGCTGCAGTCTTTTTCCCATCACCATTGGTGAAATCAAATTTCCCTCGAGCATTTGAACAACTAAATTGACCACCAAAACGAACAAAGTCATTTTCCAAGAGATTGTCAGAGCCAAAAGAATCGAAGGAGCTGCCCCAATTAGCGGTCCGACATAAGGAATTATATTTGTCACAGTAATAAAAACGGCAAGGATGAGGGCATAGGGCATATCGATTAACCAATAACCAGTATAAGCCAAGCATCCAACGATCCCACAAACTAATAACTGTCCGCCAATATAATTTCCCAAAGCTCGGTCAATATCCTGAAACAGTTTTGTGGCCTCTTTTCGCTTCGTGCGCGGAACAAACCAAAGAAAGGTCCTTTGCAACATCTCCATATCCTTTAGTAAATAGAAAACAATAAATGGAATCACCAGGAAATTAAGCAATTTTTGAAACAAATCTCCTGCTCCATCTAAGATGCCAGAAAAAAATTGGGTTGTTCGCATCTCCGAACTAACCAATGCACTGTCGATTGCATTCCTCATGCTTGAAGGTAAATCGTATTTATGGGTGTGGATTTCTGACAACCAGCCCTGATAGGTTCGAATAAGTTCTGGGATATGTTCCGCTAAATCCTTTGATTGCCTTAGAAAGGCCGGGATAAGATTCATTAACAAAACGATGAAAAATAGGGAAAAACTGAAGTAAATAATAAAAACCGCGATTCCCCTGGGAACATTTCTCCGCTGTAAAAGGGTTACAATAGGATTCAAAAGGTAAGCGATGATGATGGAGATAAGAAGGGGGGTTAGGACCGCTTTGATGACTGCCCAAATCCAACCTAAAACGGGTGAAAGTTTAACGAGCAAATAGAAGGAACTAGTCACGACCAATAAAGACAACGCAAGGAGGAAAAACTTCATGAATTTGGAGTTAAACACTTGGATTCCCTCCCTTCCAAAGAATTGCCTACTTATTGTTTCCCTCTTTCACATAAAATATTGAACGAATATAAGGGGTCAGGCCCCAGCCGAAATTTGTCGAACTAGTTATTGTTATTACAAAAAAGAGTAACCTCCCTATGGATAAAAAGAAGGGAGGCTACTTCTTTATTGTATTCGACAAATCTCGACTGAGGTGTGACCCCCTTACTTTACCTTGCCAATCCTTTGATCCTTTTGCCAGACTTGATTGCCCACTTCCGCATGGGAACAACAGCCATTTTTCCCCAGTTCATGGTTTTCATCCATGGGGATTTCTGTCTTTTTGGGAATGCCCATCCAATTAAGGCTAACGCTAAGACTCCAAGTCCAACAATCCACGGCATGTTTCTCATATTGTATTCTCCCCTTTTGTATTGGTTTCTTCTTCCTCTATGATGGGGATTACTATAGCATCCTCACCAATATTGACCTGCTGAAGGGGTTTTACCGTTTTTCTTCCTTCTTTTAGATCTGTTAAGAATCCGTCAGAAACTTCAAAACCGGCAATCGAACCTTCCCTAGGGGAACCGATCTCCTCCCGAAAATAAATATCCTCAACATGGCCCAAACAGGAGCCATCTGGGGTAATGATTGATTTCCCAAGGAGTGTTTTCTGTCCGTTCTTCAGGCCATTTAGGTGCTCGAAGCCTTGAGTCCACTGCAAGGATTCCGAATTGGATACTGTCACACAGTCCCCGCCGATCGCATGGATAGAGTCGGAAGGGATAAAGCGGCCCCGTCGAAAAAGTGTTTTCACTTCAACAAGCAGGCCTTGGAACGTCCATCCCTGATCGAACAAAACATCGCGAACAATTCCCAGCTCTTGTCCTTTTTGAAGATCTATGACAGGTAAGCCGATTACATCATTCGCTTTGTACACGGGAAGACCCTCCTTCCGCCTTATTAGTCTGTGCAGAAGTATTTTGGCGTATGTTCTACAATTTTTTCATCTGGCATTAACGGGCAGTAATCCCCCCACTTCAGTATAGGTTTAGTAAGGGATAACTGCCCGTAAATGCTAGGGTAAGTGCAACTAACCATCAGGTGGATTGTGAATCCCGTCTGATGGTTAGTTTTCTTTATTTCCGGGAACAAACGTCAACTAGCATTCGTCTTTATCCAGTGCTTGGTCAATTGTCCCACCGCCAAGGCATTCATCTCCATTATAAAAAACAACAGCTTGTCCAGGAGTAATGGCTTTTTGCGGTTTTTCAAAAACTACCTTCCAGCAGTTTTCATCCATAATCTCCACCCGAACCTTTTGATCCGGTTGGCGATAACGGAATTTTGCTGTACATTCAAAGTTCTGTTGAGGCTTTTCATTGGGTATCCAGTTTAAATCACTAGCTAATAAGCCATAGGAAAATAAACTTGGATGGTTGGCGCCTTGTGTGACATATAAAACATTTTGTTTTAAATCCTTTCCAACAACAAACCAAGGTTCTCCTGTTCCAGAACCGCCTCCTATTCCAAGACCCTGTCTTTGGCCCAAAGTATAATACATTAAACCATCGTGCCTTCCTTTCACTTCACCTTCCAGTGTCTGGATTTGACCCGGTTGTGCGGGAAGATAATGGCTTAAAAATTCTTTGAAGTCTCTCTCACCGATAAAGCAGATTCCCGTACTATCCTTTTTCTTTGCGGTCGCAAGGCCTGCCTCTGCAGCAATTTTTCTTACATCCGGTTTTTGCAAATGGCCTATAGGAAACATCGCTTTGATCAACTGATGTTGCCCAAGTTGATTAAGAAAATAGGTTTGATCTTTATTCTGATCTACTCCCCGTAGAAGGTGCGCTTCCCCATTTCTATGCTCAACACGTGCATAGTGTCCAGTGGCCACATAATCTGCCCCAAGAGATAGGGCTTTGTCAAGAAAAGCCTTAAACTTAATTTCTTTATTACACATAACATCGGGATTGGGTGTCCGTCCTTTTTTATACTCATCAAGGAAATAAGTGAATACCTTGTCCCAGTATTCCTTCTCAAAATTTACAGTATAATACGGAATTTCAATTTGATCGCAGACACGACGTACATCCTCATAATCCTCATCAGCCGTGCAGTGGCCAAATTCATCTGTATCATCCCAGTTTTTCATAAAAATACCGATCACATCATACCCTTGTTGTTTAAGCAAAAGCGCAGCAACAGAGGAATCCACTCCACCCGACATCCCCACAACAACGCGCGTATTTTGATTTGTATGACTCATTTTTTTCATCAACCTTTTTCTACCGAAGTCTATTTATTATTTCTACCACCTTATTTGCGGCATATACGGATTGTTCTATTGTATTATTCATTCCAAAACTAAAACGGATTGCGGAACGTTGACGTTCTTCCTCTAACTTCATGGATTTTAGCACATGGGATATTTCTAACGAGCCGGCAGAACAGGCGGAACCGCTAGAACAGGCAATCCCCTCAAGATCTAAATTCATGAGCATAGTTTCTGTATCTTGACCGAGAAAACTCACATTGAGTATATGCGGAAGAAACTCTGTCGGATGCCCATTTACAGTAAAGTTAATCCCTGCCTGCTTCCAAATATCAATCATGGTTTTGCGAATTTCTGCATATTTTTGCTGTCTTTGCTGCATCGCTTCCTGAGATATTTCAACAGCCTTACCAAAGCCAATGATCCCAGGCACGTTTTCCGTTCCAGCACGCCTTTTTTTCTCCTGTTCACCGCCATATAGAAGCGGAGCAAAACGCACTTCCTTGGACACATAGAGTGCGCCCATCCCCTTGGGACCATTAATTTTATGTGCTGAAACAGAAAGCATGTCGATGGATAACTCACTTGTATTGATCGGTAAGATCCCAAATGCTTGGACTGCATCTGTATGCATGTAAATTCCATATTCACGTGCAATTGTTCCGATTTCTTGAATGGGCTGAAGGGTCCCCACCTCATTATTGCCATACATAATGGTAATAAGAATAGTTGATTCCTTAATGGCATGGCGGACATCCTCCGGGTTGACCCGCCCCGTCTGATCAACAGGCAGATAGGTAACCTCAAACCCTAACTTTTCCAAGTGTTCACAGCTATGGAGAACCGCATGATGCTCGATGCTAGAAGTTATAATATGGTTCCCTTTTTCCCGGTTGGCCATAGCCGTTCCTATGATCGCAAGATTATCCGCTTCTGTCCCGCCACTTGTATAAACAATTCGGCTGGGCTCTGTGTGTAGACCCGAGGCAACACTAGAACGTGCCTTGTCTATTCCGGTTTTCACCTTTCTTCCAAAACGATGAATACTGGACGGGTTTCCGTATACCTCCCCGAAATATGGAAGCATGGCTGCGACGACCTCTGGGTGAACCGGAGTTGTTGCAGCGTGGTCAAAATAGATTTCTTTCATCACTTGTCACCCGCCTAAATATAAAACATATAGGAATCCATTAAACCGTTGTCCTTATAGGAAATTAAATCCTGTAAGGTGGTTGAATCCAAAACCTCAGAAATCGCGTCCTTAATTTTCAACCATAAATCACGTTTTGCTGGATCCTCTTCTTCTTCAAATTCGACTGGGCTAATTGGCCCTTCAAGCACACGGATAATATCGCCAGCCGTAATTTCCTCCGGGTTTCTGGTCAAAATATAGCCCCCGTAGGCTCCACGAATACTTTTCACCAACTCTGCGTTGCGCAGTGGTGAGACCAGCTGCTCCAAATAATGTTCTGAAAGATCATTTTTTTGCGCGATGCTTTTCAAAGAGACTGGTCCTTCACCATAACGATTGGCTAGTTCCATCATGATGGTCAGTCCATATCTTCCTTTGGTGGAAATTTTCATTATTACACCCCATTTTGTTCTGTTTTATTTTTCCCTCTCCAGAGATATTAAATAGTCCTTTATCCTTTTTTCGTATCCATTTTCTGTCGGCTTATAAAATTTTTCCTGAACCTCGTCTGGTAAGTATTGCTGTTTAACATAATGCCCTGGGAAATTATGCGGATATAGGTACCCCTCACCATGCCCCAATTTTGCTGCCCCTTTATAATGGGCATCTCTTAGATGTGGTGGAACAGAACCGTGGCCCCTGGTTCTAACCCAATGCAGCGCCTCGTTAATTCCATTATAAGAAGCATTACTTTTCGGGGCGCTTGCACAATAGGAAACCGCTTGTCCAAGTATGATTCTTCCTTCTGGCATGCCAATGAATTGTAAGGCCTGAAAGGCAGAAACGGCCACTTGAAGGGCTTGGGGATCCGCATTCCCAATATCCTCTGAGGCCAAAATAACGATTCTTCGGGCAATGAAAAGGGGATCCTCCCCTGCATCAATCATTTGCGCCAACCAATACAGGGCTGCATCAGGATCAGAACCGCGCATTGACTTAATAAACGCAGAAACTGTATCGTAGTGCCGATCCCCATTTTTATCATAGCGGACGGCCCTCCGTTGAATCGATTCAACGGCTACTTCAAGGCTGATTAGAATTTCATTTTGCTCATTGGGGATTGTTGTCGTCACAGCTAATTCCAAAGCATTTAAAAGCTTTCGCGCATCCCCTTCCGCATAATGAATAAGATGTTCTTCACCTTCTGGTGTTAAGTGAATATTAAGTTCCCCATAGCCATTCTCTTTATCTTCGATGGCACGGTAAAGAATTTGCTTCATATGTTGGGGGGTCAAAGATTGAAGAGAAAAAATTTGCGAGCGGGACAATAAAGCAGAATTGACCTCAAAGAAAGGATTTTCCGTGGTTGCTCCAATCAGGATAATGGTTCCTTCTTCAACAAAGGGCAATAGGGCATCTTGTTGGGATTTATTGAAACGATGTATCTCATCAATAAATAAAGTGGTTCTTTGGCGATACATATTATATCGCTGTTTGGCTTCATCCACCACTTTTCGAATATCTGCAACCCCCGCAGTCACCGCATTAATTTCTGTAAAATAAGCCTTGGTTGTCCTCGAAATCACCTTAGCAAGCGTAGTTTTCCCGGTTCCCGGCGGCCCATAAAAAATAAGAGAGGAGATTTGGTCTGCCTCAATTGCTCTGCGCAATAGCTTTCCCTTCCCTACAATATCCTCCTGCCCAACGAAATCGTCCAATGTTCTCGGCCTCATTCTTGCCGCCAATGGCTGCCTGCCTGAGCTTTGATGGTCTCGACCGTTTTCCTGGCTCGTCTCCTGAAAGTCATATGAAAATAAATCCATAGCGAACTCCCTCTATTTCTATGTTAATTGATGTCATTATAAGAAAACAATTGGATCATGTAAAGGAATGAGTTCTAAAACAAAAAAGACTGTACGTTTGACCAATGCACAGTCTTTGCTGATTTCTTCCGCATAGGAAAGTTTAACCTTCCTCGAATTGACTTCCCTATCGGCATGACAGCACCTGTCTCCTTCTGAACTACATTGAATGGCTTCCTGTTCTGAAGGGATTGTAGTCCCCGAAGGGGGAAAGCTTCTTCTAATGAAGGATACATCTTCTTCGAATGGGCTTCAATAGAAGCTTTTCCTATTGACTCACTCGCTCAATTTTGATATTCGCTTTATCCAATAAATCATTGATTGCCACACTAGCCATGATCAACCCAGCAACAGCTGGAACAAATGAATTTGAAGCTGGAGGCTGTTTTGCTTTCCGAATAGGGCTGTCAGGGTTTTGCACAACCTGCTGCAGAACATCATCTCTTTGCTTAACGGGGATTTCGGTAGAGTAGACCACCTTTACCCCTTTTTTAATGCCTTCTTTTCGGAGTTCCCTGCGCATAACCTTAGCGATTGGATCATAGGAAGTTTGAAAAAGATCCGCTACTTTAAAACGAGTTGGATCTGTTTTATTTGCTGCACCCATACTTGTAATAATTGGAATCCCTCGTTTTTTGCATTCCTTCACTAGGTGAATCTTACTTGAAACAGTATCCATCGCGTCAACAAGGTAATCTATTCGATCCACAGCAGAGAATAGCCGCTCATAGGTTTCCTCATTATAAAACATGTTTAAGACGATCACTTCACATTCCGGATTAATCCGAGCAATGCGTTCTTTCATTAACTCCGTTTTTTCCTGGCCAATTGTATCCAGCAACGAGTGAAGTTGACGGTTGATATTAGTAATATCAACAACATCCTTATCCAAGAGAATAATCCGTCCTACTGCTGAACGGGCAAGAGCTTCTACGGTGAAGGATCCTACTCCTCCGACTCCAAGCACAGCTACCGTACTGTTTCGTAAAACTTCCAACCCCTCAGAACCAATCCCAAGTTCGGTTCTTGAGAACTGATGCAACATAAATGGTGCCCCTTTCAAAAAATCTCAGTTAACTTATATGATATCCACCTTTTTCAAAAAGTAAATATAACATAAGATGGGCGAATAGGAAAGAGGAGTTATTTATCAAATAAGCATCCTAAAAAGCAAAAAAGCTTCCAATGGAAGCTTTCTCATTTAAATTTGGAAGAGTCCCGATTATGCCGTGCCAGTCCTTCGTTTTGAACCTTAGCTCAAAACCAATCCCTCGCGGGTAAATCCTGTTCCCTGCTTCATTACTCGTTAAAGCTAACGATATTCATTCTATCAGGGAAACTCGGAATTTCTTGTCAATTTCTGTTGGGCTCAAAACCGTTAGGTTCACGTACATCTTAGGACTCTTTATACTGTTATTTTAGCTGAAATTGAAAGCGTTAGCAACAGGTATCTTTAATTTAGGCTTTTACTTCTTCAGGCAATTTCAATTCAATACTTAGTTCATCAAGCTGTTTTTGATCCACTGGTCCAGGTGCATCTGTCATCGGATCGGTTGCACTTGCTGTTTTCGGGAAAGCAATCACTTCACGTAAATTATTTCGTCCTGCAAGCAGCATGACCAAGCGGTCAAGTCCGAGCGCCATACCACCGTGGGGTGGTGTCCCGTATTCAAAGGCATCGAGCAAGAAGCCAAATTTCTCTTGTGCTTCTTCCGTACTAAATCCGAGGGCTTTAAACATTTTTTCCTGAATATCCCGCTTATAAATACGCGAGCTTCCGCCGCCCACTTCATATCCGTTAAGTACCAAATCGTAGGCTTGCGCACGGATTTCACCAGGATTTGTATCAAATAATGGGATATCCTCGACTCTTGGCATGGTGAACGGATGGTGAAGGGCTACATAGCGCTTTGCTTCCTCATCGAATTCCAATAATGGGAAATCGACTACCCAGGCAAATTTAAAGACATCATTATTAATAAGACCTAGTTCTTTTCCGAACTTCAAGCGCAATGCACCAAGGGCATCAGCAACAACTTTTGCTGAGTCGGCAACAAACAATAATAAGTCGCCTTCCTCCGCTTCAAAACGGTTTTTAAAGTGATTGATTTCTTCCTCACTAAAGAATTTGCCAATAGGTCCCTTAATTTCGCCATCCTTAAAGGCAATCCAAGCCAATCCTTTCGCTCCATACTTGGAAGCAAACTTCATGAGGTCGTCCACATCTTTACGAGAGTAATGTCCACATCCTTTTACATTAATCCCTTTTACCTGTCCGCCCTTTTCAATGGCCCCACTGAACACTTTGAAACCGCAATTAGCAGCAAGATCCGAAATATCGGTAAGCTCCATGCCAAACCGCAGGTCAGGCTTGTCTGATCCGTAACGATTCATTGCTTCTGCATAAGTCAATCGTTGGAAAGGTAATTCAACCTTTAATCCAATCGCTTGCTCACATACAAAAGCCATCATCTCTTCCATCAAAGGAAGGAAATCTTCCATTTTCATAAAAGAGGTTTCAATATCCACTTGGGTAAATTCAGGTTGACGGTCTGCACGAAGATCCTCGTCACGGAAGCAGCGAACCACTTGGAAATAACGATCAAACCCGGATACCATCAAAAGCTGCTTGAAGATTTGCGGGGATTGTGGCAAGGCAAAGAATTCACCAGGATGTACACGGCTTGGAACCAAGTAGTCACGGGCTCCTTCTGGAGTACTCTTAGTCAACATTGGCGTTTCCATTTCCAAAAACCCATTTTGATCCAAAAAGTCGCGGAAAGCTTTTGTTGTTTTGTGACGAAGAATCAGCCCTTTTTGCATCGATGGCCTTCTCAAATCAAGGTATCGATATTTTAAGCGAACATTTTCATCCACATCAACACCATCTTCTATTAAAAACGGGGGTGTTTTTGCATCATTGAGGATTTCTACATCGGAAACATAGACTTCAAGCTCACCGGTTTCCATCTTTGGATTTACGGTTTCAGGACTACGTTCAACCACTTTCCCCTTGATAGTCAATACATATTCACTGCGAATTTTATCTCCAATTTCGTGTGCCTGTGCGTTATATTCCGGGTTTAAGACGATTTGCACCAATCCGCTGCGGTCGCGGAAATCGATGAAAATAACCCCGCCCAAATCACGGCGTTTTTGTACCCAACCACTTAGTACAACTTCTGTGCCAACATCTTCTTTGTTAATTTGTCCACACATCTTTGTGCGATACGTTTCCATCATCATACCTCCATCATATGTTTATTTGGTTAGCTTGCTTTTCCTGAAGATATCCAATCAAATCGGGGATCGCTATCTCTATTTGACTTCCATCCTCCATGTTTTTCACAACCACTACATTATTCTTCAGCTCGTCCTCTCCGAGAATGAGTACAAAACGAGTACCAAAGCGATCCGCTGCCTTCAGCTGTGCTTTCATTTTTCTTCCTAAATAATCTTTATCTGCTGCAATGCCGTGGGCACGAAGTTGATCCAATAGGATCGTCGTCTTCTTTTCTGCTTCTTCGCCTAAAGCAATTAGGTAGCAGTCCAATGTCATATCAACAGGCAATTCGATTCCCTGGCTTTTTAAGGTGAGGAGAGTACGCTCAATACTTAAAGCAAAACCAATACCCGGCATATCATTGCCGCCGATTTGTTCAACAAGCCCATTGTACCGGCCACCGCCACAGATGGTTGTAATGGAGCCGAACCCCTCTGCCATGATTTCAAATGCTGTTTGTGTGTAATAATCCAATCCGCGTACCATTCTAGGATTCACCGTATAAGGAATTTGCATTTGATCCAAATACCCTTTGACCGCTTCAAACTGGGGGGCACAATTTTCACAAAGGTGTTCGGTAATATTGGGTGCGTCTTTTGTCAAAGATTTGCATTTTTCATTCTTGCAGTCGAGAATACGGAGTGGATTGCGATCAAAGCGTGACTTACAATCCTCGCACAATTCCTCCTTATGCTCAGCCAAATGTTGAATTAAATGCTCTCGATGAATAGGTCGGCAAACCTGGCAACCGACACTATTGATTTCTAAATGCAGTTCTTTCAAACCGAGGTTGGTATAGAATCGCAACGCCAATGCTATGACTTCAGCATCAATTGCAGGATCTTTGCTGCCGATTGCCTCTACTCCAAATTGGGTAAACTGACGCATCCGCCCTGCTTGCGGGCGCTCATATCGAAACATCGGTCCGATATAAAATAATTTTGTGGGTTGAGTAGGATCCCCATACATTTTATTTTCTACATAGGAACGAACGACTGCCGCTGTTCCTTCAGGCCTTAAAGTAATGCTGCGATCCCCTTTATCAATAAAGGTATACATTTCCTTTTCCACAATATCTGTTGTTTCACCTACGCCACGTTGGAACAATTCCGTATGTTCAAAAATGGGTGTGCGGATCTCACGATAGTTAAAAAGCTTACAGATTTCCCTCGCTTGTTTTTCAATATACTGCCAAAGTTCAACCTCACCCGGCAGAACATCGGCCGTTCCGCGAGGAATGTTGATTGCCATAATTCTTCCTCCTTTTTTATTGGGATTGTGCACTGGTTTTTCACATAAATACAAAAAAACCCCCCATCCCCAGCATCTGCCAGGGACGAGAGATTTATATCACCCGTGGTACCACCCTTATTTAAGGAAATGAATCCTTACTCTTTTTGCATAACGTATCTCACGCCATTAAGCTACTTAAATTCACCTAAGGTCCTCTGGAATGTCTGTTCATCAATAGGTTAGGGAAATGCTTGCAGCCGGGGCGTTTCCTCTCTGGGCTATCCAATTTCATTGACTACTTTTTTCCTTCATAGGATTTAAAGTTATTTAATTGATCGATACAAGATAAATACGAAGCTTCTAATAATCTAACCTAAGAAGTTCATTATTGTCAAGATGGAATCCTATTTAACTAGGGTTTTCCCAAACAATTTGTTTAAGGCTTTAATTTTTTCTTCAGTATAGTGCTCATAATTTTCGTTATAAACCTTAGGCTCCTTAGGATTCGCAAAACGGGAAATCTCACCGGTAATGGGGTCAACCCACTTGCTGGCAGCACCGCAGCCCAAACCAATGATCGTCTGCATTTCTTCCATAATCATAATATTATAAATGCTTTCTTTCCCTGGCAAAGCATAACCTACATTTTCCAAATTACCAAGAATATTTTTTTGTCTATATAAATAGTAAGGGGAATACCCTTTTTGAGTCGTCCATTCTTCGGTAAGCTTCATCATTTCAATGACTTCTCCACGTTCAGCTACCTTGTACTTCTCTTTATTGCGCGTCATTTCCGAAGCCCGTTTAAAAGATAAGGTGTGTACTGTTAAGGATTCCGGCATTAGCTTAGATGTTTCATCTAGAGAGTGGTTAAATTCTTCGATTCCCTCCCCTGGCAAGCCAATGATCAAATCCATATTAATATTTTTCATCCCCATTTCCCTGGAAAGCCGAAATTTTTGGATCGTTTCCTCCACGGTGTGGTGGCGCCCAATAGCATTTAACGTCTCCTGTATATAAGACTGGGGATTAATGCTTATCCGATCAATCTTCCACTTATTTAATACCTGAAGTTTTTCTTTCGTGATGGTATCTGGCCGGCCCGCCTCAACCGTAACTTCTCGAACGCTAGCCATTCCAGGGAACACTTGATACATTTTTTCATATAGTAAATCCATCTCTTCAGCGGTAATACTTGTAGGAGTTCCTCCACCAAAGTATACTGTCGTAATCCCAATCTTTTGTTCCTTCAGCCAATTCCCGATCATTTCCATTTCGTAATGTAGGCCACCCAAAAACGATTGGACAGATCCCTGTTTCCCCTGTATCGCATAGGCTGGGAACGTACAATAGGCACATTTCGTTGGGCAGAAAGGAATACCAATATAGATGCTAACCTCTTTGGAAAGCTGATATAAGTCAGGAACAGCTGTTAATTGTGCTTCCACAATATCTCGCATCAACTCAATTTTTTCATCGCTAACTAGGTATTCTTCTTTTATTTTCTGATGAGATTGGGACAATTCGTTCCCCTCACGCAATTCCTTATGAAGAAGCTTGGTTGGTCTGATCCCTGTGAGAATTCCCCAAGGTTGTTCGATCCCTGTATAGTCCTGCAGCACGAGCAATAATGCCTGCGACATCATCCGCTTTAGATGTTTCTTCCTGTCCTCTTCATCCAGGATATTCTTTTCACTGCATACTATTTTTTCAAACTGTTGACCATCCACCTGATTATTGAGCAGGATATGTACCTTTTCTTCACTCTTAACAGGATAGCTAATTACAAGATCTTCCTTTTCATCTGCTTGAAATACCACTTCAAGATTTTCAAAAAAAAGCTGGATGATATGCTGGAAGCTTTGCTGATATTTCTCCTCTATTCCCAAAACTGCGATTTTCATTCGTATTCACCTTCATTTTAAAGCCAAAGTTATCGTTAATGTACCACATTGATCTCGTCATTTCTACCCCTTTGAACTGTTTAACCTAGTTCCACGAACGACTTTCCCCCAACGCTTTGCTCATATTTTTCCCCGTTCTATCGGGTATATTTTGGGCCATAAAAACACCAGCATTGCTATCTTCACAGGTATAATCATGAAAATCGGTGGTTAAACCAATTAATATGGTTCTTTGGGATTGGATTTCCTTTTTATTCTGCCTCATTGGTAAAACTCCTTTCGTCACAAGGTCATTATTATTCTCCTCCATTATTCCCATTTTCCAGCTTTTTTTATGATCTTAAAGGAGTTCCCACGATATATAGCGAAGTGTAATTCTTAAATAAATTTGATCAGGAAAGGATTGTCACAATTGCTGCAACTTCCGTTTTTTCGTATGTGGATTCCGATCCTCTTCATTCTTATTCTTTTATTTTCTCCCTCCCTACCAATACCATTCGTTTTCTCTGAGGGAAAGCAGACTGCCTATATCACTGTAAGCACCTTGAATGTGCGAGAAGGTCCCGGATTAAATCATCCAATTGTGGGTGAGGTAAATCAGGGGGAAACCTACCAGGTAACAGCCACAAAGGACGAGTGGGTGGAAATTATCCTAGATCAGGGAAAGAAAGGTTGGGTTGCTTCCTGGTTAGTCGAACTGAAAGCTGTTGAAAAGAAGAACATGGCACTCTACCGAATTTCTCCGACGATTGAAGCACTTAATGTGAGATCTGGCCCAAGCACCTCCTTTTCTACTATTGCCCAACTTTCACAGGACAAATCCTATTTTGCTTTGGAAGAGCAGGGGGATTGGATTAAAATTCAATTATCAGAAGAATTCTCTGGCTGGGTCGCTGGTTGGCTGGTGAAAAAGGATAAGAATTCCGAATCCCAAAGTCAAAGTCCTTCAAATGGTTACATAAAAATATTGAATAACGGCACGAACATTCGTTTAGGTGCTGACACTTCTTTTCCAGTCGTCCATATTGCACAGGAGGGGGAACGATTCCCCGTGCTCGAACAAGTAGGGGATTGGTTTAAAATTCGTATGTCCAATCAGGAAACCGCTTTTGTTGCTGGATGGATTGTAGCTGCAGAAGGAATTCCAAGCGTTTCAAGAAAAGAAATGGGAAATCTGCTTAAGGGTAAGACGATTATGATTGATCCCGGTCATGGGGGATCTGACAGCGGAGCCATCGGACCACATCTTGGCACACTGGAGAAAATGATAAACCTTGAAGTCAGTCAACTCCTTGCCAAAAACTTAAAGGAAGCGGGGGCAAATGTCATTTTAACGCGCCAAGATGATCGAAAGCTCTCCTTACAAAGCCGTGTTGACGCCTCGATCCTACATCAGGCAGATGTATTTATTAGCCTCCATCATAATACAAGTGAAAATTACAGGGTGAACGGGCTCATCACCTATTTTTACAGTGATGGAGAAGATCAAAAACTTGCCGAGCAGATCCAGGAATCCCTGGTGAAACATACCGGTCTTACCGATTTAAATGCACGCTTCGGAGATTATTTTGTATTAAGAGAAAATCCCCAGATAGCTGTCCTTTGTGAATTAGGATTTCTTACGAATTACCAGGAAGAAATCCAGATAAATACGAAAGAGTATCAAAGGGATGCAGCGGAAGGGATCTTCCAAGGGATTATTCGGTATTTTAGAGATAAATAATACTTTCCTATGCGAAAAAAAGGGACCCGTTCGGGTCCCTTCTTTATTAACTCTCCAATATCAATGTCACAGGCCCATCATTAGTCAACTGAACCTTCATATCTGCACCAAAGATGCCTGTTTCCACATGCAAGCCACGGTCCCGCAGTTTTTGATTTAATAATTCGTACAGTGGTTCCGCATGCTCCGGCCTGGCTGCTGTGACAAAACTAGGACGCCTGCCCTTCCGGCAATCACCGTACAAAGTAAACTGTGAAACGGATAAAATACTTCCACCCGCTTCCAATACAGAACGATTCATTTTTCCCTGGTCATCCTCAAAAATCCTCAGATTTGCCACTTTTTCAGCGATATACGCAGCATCGGTATCGGTATCCTCATGCGTGATCCCAACAAGTAGGACTATTCCGTGATCAATTTGGCCAACCAGCTTTCCTTCAACCTCTACAGTGGCTCGCTTGCTTCGTTGAATGACTACCTTCATTGTTTCTCCCTCTACGTGTTCAAAACTCTTCTTACGGAGTATACATCTTTGATTGTTTTTAGCCTCTCCACGACTTTATGCAGATGATTCGTATTTTCAATGGCAATCGTCATATTGATTTTCGCCATTTTATATTTATCCGTTTTACCGGCAACAGCCACAATATTTGTTTTCATATCTGCAACTGTATTGATCACTTCATTAAGCAGTGCGTTACGGTCGTGTCCTGTCACTTCAATCTCTACATCAAATTGCTGAATGACTTGGCTCTCCCATTCAACAGAAATGAGTCGATCCTTTTCATCTTCCTGATAAATGTTCGGGCAATTCTGTCGATGCACGGAAATACCACGACCTCTGGTAATGAAGCCGACAATTTCGTCACCAGGAATTGGTGTGCAGCATCTAGAAAAACGAACAAGCAAATTATCAATTCCTTTAACCGAAACTCCCTGGGCTGGCGATTTACGTTTGGCATATTCCTGCTTAAAGTCTGTTTTGATTTCGGGAAGCGCCTTCTCATCGCGCAGCCTACGCAGCTTTTCTGTTAATTTCCCAGCAATCTGGGCTGCTGTAATCCCACCGTAACCTACAGCTGCATACATATCTTCTTCATTTGAAAAATTATATTTTCCAGCTGCATCAGCAATATTTTCTGCAGTTAAAGCTTCCTTCGGATCAAAACCAAGTTTCTTTAATTCATTCTCTACAGATTCTCTCCCTTTAAGAACGTTTTCTTCACGTTTTTCCTTTTTAAACCATGCCTTTATTTTATTGCGAGCTTGCGAAGATTTGGCAATTTTTAACCAATCCCTGCTAGGACCGTAGCTGTGTTTGGAGGTTAGGACTTCAACAATATCTCCAGTTTTTAGCGAATGATCAAGAGCGACAATCTTGCTGTTTACCTTTGCACCGATGCATCGATTACCCACTTCAGAGTGTATCTTATAGGCAAAATCCAAGGGACCGGAGCCATTCGGAAGTTCAATGACGTCTCCTTTCGGGGTGAATACAAAAACCACATCAGAGAAAAGATCCATTTTTAAGGATTCCATAAACTCTTGGGCGTCCTTTGCATCGTCCTGCATATCAAGGATTTCCCGGAACCAGGAAAGCTTATCTTCAAATGTTTCGTTCGCCGTGGCTTTCCCTTCCTTATAAGCCCAGTGGGCAGCAATCCCATATTCGGCAATACGATGCATCTCATACGTACGGATTTGCACTTCCAACGGTTCGCCGTTCGGTCCAATAACCGTTGTATGAAGAGACTGGTACATATTTGCCTTTGGCATCGCAATATAGTCCTTAAAACGACCGGGCATCGGCTTCCAAAGTGTGTGAATCACACCTAAAACAGCGTAGCAATCCCGAATGTCACCTACGATGACGCGCACAGCTAAGAGATCATATATTTCATTGAATTCTTTATTTTGTCGAGTCATCTTTCGATAGATACTGTATAAATGTTTCGGGCGCCCAGAAATATCGGCTGAAATTTGTAGTTCTCCAAGCTTCAAGTCAATTTCCTGAATCACCTGCTCAATATGCTTTTCCCGTTCTGTTCGTTTTTTCTGCATCAAATTGACAATCCGATAATATTGCTGTGGATTGATGTAGCGAAGAGCAATATCTTCCATTTCCCATTTGATCGAGGCAATCCCCAAACGATGGGCTAATGGGGCAAAAATCTCCAGCGTTTCATTGGCGATTCTTCTCTGCTTCTCTTCAGGCAGGTGTTTAAGTGTCCTCATGTTATGCAGACGGTCCGCAAGTTTGATGAGAATGACACGTATATCCTGTGCCATAGCCACAAACATCTTCCGATGGTTCTCTGCCTGTTGCTCTTCTTTTGATTTATATTTTATTCTCCCCAGCTTGGTAACGCCGTCCACTAGCTTAGCTACTTCATCGCCAAACTGTTTTCTTAGTTCCTCGAGCGTTATGGGAGTATCTTCTACAACGTCATGTAAAAAAGCTGCAGCTACCGTAACCGCATCCATTTGCATATCAAGAAGAATTTCTGCGACTGCAATCGGATGGATGATATAGGGTGCTCCAGATTTCCGGACCTGCCCCTCGTGAGCTTCTCTTGCTAAAGCATAGGCGCGTTGGAGCAATTCTACGTCCTTTTCGGGAAGATATATTTTGGCCTTGCTTATGGCATTAATTGAAGCCTGTTCAATAGCAGCGGTATCCACAGTCATTTCTTTCACCTTTCATTTCTCTGGTCTATCTCTCTACTCCATAAGTATATTATTCTATTCATTATCATAGAAAATTTGCAGAAAGTAAAGCGGCGAGTGGTTAAATAGAAGGAGGGTTCGGGGGGCGCAAATACTGGGAATTGGTGGAATTTGAATCACAATGCTCAAATAATAAGCGGAGTTTTATATTAACCTTTTTAAACAAATATTTATTCAAGGTCATTTTGCCAACGATAAAGGAGATCTCCGCTTATTTATCCCCTAAAACTTAACTTCAGATTAATAAGCGGAAATATCTTCAGTTATTCTGTGAATCGGCAGGCCACCCTTAATATTTGACCAAGGAAAAGACGTCAATCCCCTTCATTTTATCCCGTCCATTGAGATAGGTTAATTCAATTAAAAAGGCTGCACCGACAATCACACCGCCCAATTGTTCCACTAAATTGATTGTCGTAGAAATCGTGCCACCAGTAGCTAGCAAATCATCAGCAATCAAAACTCGCTGCCCTGGTTGAATTGCGTCCTTATGCATAGAAAGGCGATCTTTCCCATACTCCAGATCGTAGTCTGCGGAAATGACCTCACTTGGAAGCTTTCCCTCTTTCCTTACCGGAGCAAAGCCTGTTCCAAGTGAATAGGCCAAAGGTGCCCCAATAACAAATCCTCTAGCCTCTGGACCGGCAATGATGTCCACTTGCAATGTTTTTGCATATTCCGCAATCTCATCAATCGCCTGCTTGTATGCATTACCATCCTTCAATAGAGTTGTAATATCTTTGAAACGAATCCCTTCCTTGGGGAAGTTTTCGATGATTCGAATATATGGTTTATAATCCATTACCAATTCCTCCTAACCTGGGCTGCTTCTATCCGCTTAGAAAATATAATAATCCTTGAATGAACATCCCTATCAGCATGACAGCATCTAAATTCTTCTGAACTACGTCGAATTGTCATCCTGTTAAAACGAAATTATAGTCCCCAATGGGGAAAGCTTCCTCTAAACATAGATGACTTCCTCGATAGGCTTCAATATAGACGCTTTTCTTATTTTACTAAACGTAAATGATTCGAACAACTATTTCCTTTATTGGATAATCTCTGTATGTTGCTCAGGGAATTGTCCATTGTAGGGGTTTACATGCACCATAACATCATGGACGTGGTTATAATCATTCATCAGCCGCATTTTCACTTCTTTTCCGATGGAGTGGCCTGCCTCCACCGTAATATCCGGTCGAACCCCTATTTTCACATCAACAATAACATAGTGCCCGTTTTCACGTGCTAACAACCGATCAACCTTCATTACACCTTCTATCTGTTCAACGGTTTGGACCAGTTCTTTAGCTTCTTCGCCAGGGATCACGCGATCTAATGTATTATTAATCGATTCCTTCATAATATCATAGGCCATTTTCAAAACGAGTAGTGAAACAACTAATCCAGCCAAGGGATCTAAATATAGTAAAATAGGTAAATCCATCCATCCCCCAAGAATAGCCCCTGCAATACCAACCAAGGCAGCAAAAGATGAATAAACATCTGATCGATGTTCCCAAGCATTCGCGATTAGGGCTTGACTGTTTAACTTCTTTCCCAGATTATATTTATAGCGAAAAAGCATTTCCTTAACCAACATCGAACCAAGCGCAGCGTAAATTGCAATCATACCAGGTGCTATGATAGGCTGAAAAAATGACTTCAGAGAGCTGTATCCAACTTCAAGCCCAACAATAAATAAAAGAATCGAGACGATAATTGCCGAAATCGATTCCGCCTTTCCATGCCCGTAGGGATGATCTTCGTCTGGAGGTTTTTGGGCAGCTCGTAAGCCGATCAAGACGGCGAATGAACCCACTACGTCTGATGCGGAATGGGCCGCGTCAGCCATTAAAGCTTTACTGTTTGCGATAATTCCGATGATCCATTTCATTGCAGCCAAAGCAATATTGCCGATGATACCAAGCCATGCCGCAAATTCTGCTTTCTGAAATCGTTCTTCCTTCATAAAAAGTCACCCCACTGCAAAGAATCCTTCTCTCCATGTGAAAACCGCGGGTATGCATCCCGCGGTTTTCATAGTTTGCTCTTTATGAGGCTTCATTATTTGTAACACGATTATTTGTAAATTCTCTCCCTTTCCAATCAAGCCAAATCTGACTGGAAATAAAGATGGAAGAATACATCCCAAGGAATAATCCAACCGTTAGGGCAAGAGAGAAGGTTCGAATACTTTCTCCGCCAAAAATAAGCAGGGCCACAGAGGCCATTAATACCGTTAAAACGGTATTGATCGAACGAGTAATTGTTTCCTGAATACTAAGGTTTACCACATATTCCAAATCAGCCTTACGCTTCACTTTATGAAGCTTCATGTTTTCCCGAATCCGGTCGAAGGTAACGATTGTGTCATTGATCGAATACCCAACAATCGTTAAGATTGCAGCGATAAATGGCAAATCCACCTCAATCTGAAAAATGGAAAAGATGGCAATAACACCAAAAGCATCATGAAGAAGTCCTATCACACCTGCAATAGCAAATCGATATTCAAAGCGAACAATAATGTAAAGGAGTATTCCAATCGAGGCCCATATTAAGGCATATGTGGCATTTTTCGCAAGCTCACGGCTTACAATAGGGTCTACTGTACTCTCTTGTATATCCACTTGTTCCCCGTATTTTTTCGTGAAAGCATTCTTGACACTTACAATTTGCTCCTTGTTAAGAGGTTCTGTGAATCGGACCGCTGCACGTTCCCCGTTGTCACCTGCAGTCACGATACTTCCTGGTTCAAGATTCAACTGTTTTAATTCAGCTGCCACTTCCTCTTCTGTAAACGGCTTACCAATCGCAATGTCCAATCGTGTACCACTTTGGAAATCGACACCTTGATTAAATCCAAAGATGAGGAAACCAATAAGCCCAACAATTTGAAGAACTGCGGAAATAATATAGAATTGTTTTCTATGCGATACATAATTCCAAGTTTTTGGATTAAAGTTCACTTATTTCACTCTCCTTCACGCCGTAATACCATGGTTTGCGCAAAGCATTAGAGCGAACCCAAATCGCTAACAGCAATCGAGTTCCAAAAACATTGGTAAGAAGCGTCAAAATAATCCCAACCATCAAAGTAACAGCAAACCCCTGTACAGAGCTTGTCCCGAAATAGAACAAAACGATACCCGCGATGATCGTTGTTAAGTTCGCATCAATAATTGTCGACAAGGAGCGTCTTTGTCCTGCACGCACAGCTGACAGTAAGGTTTTCCCGGCACGCAGCTCTTCTTTAATTCTTTCATAAGTAATGATGTTTGCGTCAACCGCCATCCCGACCGTCAAGATAAAGGCGGCAATCCCCGGCAGAGTTAGTGTAGCATGCATCCAATTCAAGACAAGTAAGGTCAGATACATGAAGACAACCAACGTAATAATGGCAATAACGCCTGGCCAACGATAGTAAAGAAGCATAAACAAGAAAATCAATGCTATCCCAATCAAACTAGCATAGATCCCCTTTTGCAACGATTCTGCACCTAGTGCGGCACCAACGCTATTGGAATAGATCTCCTTCATTTCCACAGGAAGGGCTCCTGCATTTAAAATTCCCGCTAATTCCGTAGCTTCATCCACCGTATAATCGCCTGTAATTGATGCTGTTCCCCCAGGAATAACACTCTGTACGACAGGACTTGTAAGAATCTTTTCGTCTAGAGCAATGCTGATCGGTTGATGCAGATAGGTTTCAGTAATCTGCTTGAATTTATCGGCATCCTTTAGTTTTAAAGCAATATAAGGACGTCTTAATTCATCATATTGCACAGAGGCCCCGTTTTTCGCCAAGTCATCCCCAGTTAAAAGTTCTTTTCCATTCGGATCCAGGAAGGATAGTCGAGCTGGTTCTCCTAAAAGCTTTCTGGCTTGCTCCTGATTCGTCACACCAGCAAGCTTCACACGAATTCGATCACTTCCCTCGACCTGAATATCTGGTTCAGAAACCCCAATAACGTTAACACGCCGATTCAAGGCTTGAACGGTATCCGTTAACGTACCTTTATCCAACTTTTCCCCTTCGTGAACAGGTTTGACCTCGTAAAGAATTTCAAACCCCCCCTGCAAGTCCAAACCAAGGGTAATTCCCTTTGCAACCCCAAGCCCAGTGTAACCGATCACACTGAACATCACGGCAACAATTAATAAAAAAGCCCATATACGGCTCCACTTAATCATATACTGCCAGCTCCTCCTTTGATAAAGCTTGTCCTTCTCTATGGTCATTTTCTAAACAAACTGAAGAACCCTCTCCTTTGAACAGATCAGTCCCCACTTCGGCATATGGGCCCTTTTCTCCAATGTGTCTATTATACGCATCGTATAAATTTCATGTCAATTCACCCGAAAGAACAAAAAAGCTTCCAATTCAGAGGAAGCTTTCCATTACTCCAATTCACCCCGGTAAATCCGCATGGTCATCCAATTCATAAATACGGTGACCTTCAGGGAGAGAATGTCATTGACTACTTGGTGCAAAGCTGGGACTGAACTTTTATAACGGCTTGCAACGCAATCCCAAATTTCCTCCGCGGATACATGTTCATAACCGAGAAGGTGAAATTCCTCCGCCTTACTTTGGCATATAGGACGCATCTCAATCCGCAAATCTTTTATGGTTAATTCATCATTCACTTCCATCTATTCGATCCTTTCCACGATTATATTGGTCTTGTCCCTCCACCCTATGCATAAGAATGGATTAGGGTAGTCCGGCTTCTTTCATTTTTAAAACAAATTAGCAGTATTTAACAGGAGAGAGGTTAGTAACTCATGACGAAGCAAACCTTTTTTAAAGGCACATTAATTTTAGTTGGAGCAGGGCTTCTTACGAAGCTTCTAGGGTTTATCAATCGAATTTTTCTTTCCCGGATCATTGGAGCGGAAGGCATGGGATTATATCAAATGGCTGTTCCCACGATGTATCTTGTCATTACGATCACCCAATTTGGATTGCCCATTGCGATTTCCAAATTAGTGGCGGAAGCCCACGCACAAAGGAAACCTGAAAAGATAAAAATTATCCTGAAAATCTCTCTAATTCTTGTCAGTATATTAAGCGTTATTTTCACTTGCGCCATGATTTTTGGAGCTCCGATTATTTCCAAATATCTTCTGACAGATCAACGCGCCTATTATGCGCTCGTCGGTATCGCGCCTATCGTTCCAATAGTAGCCATTTCTTCTATTATTCGGGGATATTTTCAAGGAAAGCAAAATATGATTCCAACGGCTAGTTCGCAGATGATTGAACAAATCATCCGGATCTTTACCGTCTTATTCCTAGCCCAATACTTTCTCCCGATGGGAATTGAATATGCCGCAGCGGCAGCCATGGTCGGTATTGTCATTGGAGAATTTGTTGGGATGCTAAGTCTTGTATATCATTTTAGAAAAGCTAAGATAAAAAAAATTTTGTATGGCGCGAACTCCCTAAAAGTCATCCGTACCCATATAGAAACATGGAAAGGATTAATGAGAATTGCCCTTCCCGTCACTGCAGGCAGGTTGATCGGCTCGTTTACCTTCTGGATTGAACCGATTATTGTTGCCCAAAGCCTAGCCCTTGCTGGTTTAGCAACGGCGGCCGCAACAAGCTATTACGGTCAATTGCAGGGAATGGCTATGCCTTTGTTAACTTTTCCAACCTTCTTTACTTATTCTTTGGCAGTGACCTTAGTTCCTGCTGTGGCAGAAGCACACGCACAAAAAAATTGGAAAATGGTCCATCGGCGTATTAGTCAATCGCTCCGTATTGCGCTTGTTATTGGTGCCCCTTTTACCGTTATTCTGTACATATTTGCTGAGCCACTTAGCTTACTTATTTATGGCTCAACAGAGGTTGGACAAATTATGAAGATTATGGTTCCTTTTTGCCTCCTTCTTTATTTCCAGGGACCGCTGGCGGCCGCTTTGCAAGGATTAGACTACGCCCAAGTAGCAATGAAAAATTCGGTTTATGGAGCGATCCTCAAAACCGTGGCCATATATATATTGGCTACCCAACCAGAAATTGGAACGACAGGTATTACGCTCTCTATTAGTATGGGAATTGTCGTGGTCACTTTGCTGCATTTTTTCAGTATTGTGAAATTAACAGGGTTTACCATTAAAATCATGGATTTTGTGAAAGTAGCCATGGCTATGACCCTTATGGGTTGGTGTGGAATTCAACTTTATAAGTGGGGCGGAGAAAATTTAACGGAGACGATAAATATTAGTGTGGCTTCTAGTGGGAGTTTATTGGTCTATCTCTTCTTGTTGGTATGGTTCAAGGTATTAGGCAGACAGGATATCCAAAGAATCCCGCTCATTGGGAAAATCCTGTCTCCCTTTATTCGGCTCCGCTAATTCTTTTTTCGATCTAGAAACATTCTACCCTGCTGGTCAATGCTGCAGTAAGAAACCTCTTTAAAGCGGCTAACTCCAAATTCTTGAACTTCATTTTTAAGCCAAAATCTGGTTTTTCCCAGCTTGTCGAGATTATGATCTAATACTTTACCGTCCAAAATCAATGGTAAAGGCAATCTTGGTGGTACTGCTTGACTTGGCAACGGGTCAAGCATCCCCATTTCCACATCAGCAAAACTTTGGCCCCTCGCAATGGGGACTGCCTTCGCAAATTGGGTGGGATGGGGTGGAATTTTTCCACGTTCCCGAAACAACAGTCTTGAAAAAAGATGGACGGTCGTTAAAAGAAGAATTGGTGTTAAATAAATCATTAAAGGGGCAGTTGGTCTAACAATGGCTACGACGGACAGTAATGCGATCATGAACGCCACCATCAGATCCACCAATCTGATCTTGCTTTCGTAAGTAAAAGCCTTCATCACTAGGACAACTAAGATATAGAAAAACAAGGTTCGCAGTAACAGGATGACCCATTCCATGGAATTCTCCCTTATCCGCTGCTCCTTAAGCTTTGTGGAGCAAATTGATGATTCTGCTAAATAGTCTAAACGAATTGGCCTTTAACTATGTGCGAACCTTGATTCCAACTACATCCATCGTCGTTTTTTAAAGATATAAAGCATAAAGGTGGTAATGAGCAGCATAAAAGCACTTATCGCACCTGCGGCCCAGGCCTTATTTTCCATTGGCAGGTCAACGTTCATTCCAAAAAATCCAGTGATAAAAGTGAGTGGCATCATAATCGTCGATATTATTGTTAAGACTCGCATGATTTCTGCTGTTTTTGCACTGACTATTGAATAGTATGTATCCATTGTACCATTTACCAAATCGCGGAAGGTCTCCGTTGAATCAACGATTCGTTCGAGATGGTCAACCAGGTCAATATAAAAAGGGATATTTTCCTCTCTGATCTCAAATGACAGTCTTCCATTCAAATTGGCGAAAATTCTTTTTTGCGGTAGAATGACCCTTCGAATCAAAATAATCGTCCTTTTTAAAGCAAGAAATTCCTCTGTAATTTCTTCCACCTCATGGTCATAAATCTCATCCTCTAGTTCATCAATACGTACACTAATCCGGTCAAGAATAGGAAAGTATTCATCTGTAATCCCGTCCACAATATGATACAACAAATAATCCGGGCCTCTATTCATATATCCTTTTCCCCGCAAGCTTGCTGCTGCAATTCTCCCCACTGCTGGCATCGGGCTTTTATGGATCGTAACGATATAGTTCGGCCCTAAAAAGACGTTGAGTTCAACAGTGGTAATTTCATTATCGCTTTCCTCGTTATATCGAAGGGCGTGAAAGACGAAGAAATAATAATCATCATAATTGTCCACTTTTGCCCGGGGGCTGATATGCAAGCAGTCTTCGATCGCCAGCGGATGGAAGTTGAAAATGTTAGCAATATAATGCAACTCATCATTTCCCACGTCATAGAGGTCGATCCACAACAGATCCTCAGGAGATTTTAGAAATTGGTCTATTTGGCCGAGATCCATATCATGGTACATTTGCTGTTCTGAGTGATTATAGAAATATGTCTTAATCAATCACTTCACCTCACTCCACTCTATGGCTTTCTGTTATTCTACCTTAATTTACTTATGAACAAAAGATGCTTTCATTTCTTTTCCAAAGCCCGACAATTTTTTCTTAACAAATGAAAAAAGGACAGGGAACCTGTCCTTCGTTTGTACAAAATACTTATAGAAATGCAGTTAAATACCTGAAGTAAATGTAAACGGTGGATATGACAAGGGCAACCAGTGTAAGCGGTGCTCCAATTTTTAAGAACTGCATATAAGAGAATCCGTGCCCTTCCCTAGCGGCCATTCCCGCAACAATCACGTTTGCCGAGGCTCCGATAATGGTTCCGTTGCCCCCTAAACAAGCTCCTAATGCTAATGCCCACCAGAGCGCATCTAATTCCGCGGAATCATGCGGCAATCCTAGGCCTGCCCCAAGGTCTTGAATCAACGGAATCATCGTGGCTACAAAAGGAATGTTATCGATCGTAGCAGAAGCGACCCCGGAAACCCAAAGGATCAGCATAGCAGCCATAGGAATATTTCCTTGTGTAATATCTAGCATGCCTTCAGCAATACTCTTAATGATCCCCACGTCAACAAGTCCGCCCACAAGCGTAAACAAACCTGCGAAGAAGAAAATGGTTACCCATTCTATCGAATGGAACACTTCTTCCATATCATGTTCTTTTACACCAATCATCATCAAAAGAGTCGCTCCACCAATCGCTACAACCGCTGCATCCAAGTGAATGACAGAGTGAAGAATAAAACCTAGAATGGTAATACCAAGTACGATTAATGATTTCTTCATTAACACAGGATCTGTAATATATTCTTTTTCATCTAGCTCCATTATAATTCTCTTCGTTTCTTCGCTCGCATGCAGCTGCTTACGATAGATAAAATAGAGTAAGATAACGGTTACAATACTTATCACAATAATGACAGGTGTTAAATTGAATAAAAATTCATTAAACGTCAGGTGAGGATTCGCTCCCCCAATCATAATGTTCGGTGGATCACCGATAAGCGTTGCAGTCCCCCCAATATTGGAGAACAAAACTTCTGAAATAAGGTAAGGTACTGGATTTACACCGAGGATCCGGGTAATGGAAAAGGTAACAGGAACAATTAATAAAACGGTTGTCACGTTATCCAAGAAAGCTGAGGCAACCGCGGTGAGAAGTGAAAGCATAATCAGAATCCGGATTGGCTCCCCTTTGGCGATCTTGGCCGCACGGACTGCAGCGAATTGGAAGACACCAGTTTTATTCGTTATTCCTACTAAGATCATCATTCCGATTAGGAGCGTAATCGTTCCCCACGAAATATGGTGCGTAAAAGCTTGATTAAGGTCAACAATACCGAAACCTATCATCAAGATGGCACCTAATAATGCAATGACAGCACGATTCATCTTTTCCGTAATGATAATCGCATAAGTAACTAAGAACACAATGACTGCAATGTAGATTTGTGCTGTCGAAACGTCGGCAACTTGATGTTCCACGATTTCTTCCTCCCTCAATATTTGTCTAAATTTGCTTTTTTATTATACCTAAAAGGTATGCAATTCGTCCATGCCATGCTTGTCATATTACGGAAGAATTTTTCATAGATTGTACAAAACCCAACGAATTTGGAGGTCTGTACATGAAGTCATTCACAGTTTCATCATCCCCAATTATTACGGGCATTATCACGACATTATGTTTAGTCCTTGCAGGGTCCCTTGTTACATCCTTATTCCTTCAATTTAGCAGCATTAGCGAAAATAGTATGCCCTATTTTACCTACACGGTGAATGGAATCAGCTTATTAGTTGGTGGGTATTTAGCGGGTAAAAAAGGAGGGCAGAAAGGGTGGTATTTCGGAGGTCTGACTGGGGTTACATATTTTTTGGTGATTGTCTTAATCGGTTTCCTTGCTTTTGATGTTGCACCCATGCTTAATTCCTTAATTTATTTAGCGTTTTCCTTTGTTGTAGGGGCGATTGGCGGAATTGTTGGGGTGAATATGGCAAAGAAATAAATAAGAGAAGCCCCCTTTGGGAGCTTCTCTTATTTTGTTTCCTCTTCTGAATTACTAACTGCGCTTATTGCGCCTCTTTCAAGAGTGATCTTCGTTGCTTCGGAAATCTTTAGAACAACTGTATCTTCTCTTAATTCTTGAACTGTCCCATGGATTCCGCCGATTGTGACTACTTTATCGCCCTTTTTGACCGCTGCAAGCATAGCATTTCTTTGCTTTGCTTTTTTCTGTTGCGGGCGGATCAGCAAGAAATAAAAGATAGCAAACATCAAGACGAGCGGCAGGATTGAACCTAGAAATCCACCACCTGCTGCTCCTTCTGCTAATTCCATCATTGGAAAACCCCTCCTTTTTAAAATGATCTATCTTTATTAAGCCCATATTGAGCGAAAAACTGATTACGGAAGTCCATTAGCCGGTCTTCCATAATCGCTTCTCTTACCTCTTCCATAAGCTTAAGTAAGAAATACAGATTGTGATAAGAAGTAAGTCTCAGACCAAAAATCTCATCTGCACTGAACAGATGCCTGATATATGCCCTAGTATAGTTGCGGCATGTATAACAGTCACATGAAGGGTCTAGTGGAGTAAAGTCCCGTTTGTATTTCGCGTTACGAATAACCAGTCTACCCTGGCTTGTCATGCATGTCCCATTTCTTGCAATTCTTGTAGGTAATACGCAATCAAACATATCAATTCCGCGGATTGCACCATCAATCAACGAGTCTGGCGAACCCACCCCCATCAAATATCGCGGTTTGTTCTCCGGAAGCAACGGTACAGTATATTCAAGAACTTCATCCATTATTTCCTTTGGTTCCCCCACACTGAGCCCACCAATCGCATATCCTGGGAGGTCCAGTGCTACTATTTCTCTTGCACTCTGCTCCCTCAAATCCCGGTACATCCCACCTTGAACGATGCCAAATAGAGCTTGATCGTGTGGACGTTGATGGGCCTTCTTGCAGCGCTCCAACCAACGGGTGGTTCTTTCCAAAGAATTTTTCACATAATCATGGTCTGCAGGATATGGTGCACATTCATCAAAGGCCATAATAATGTCGGCACCTAGGGAATTCTGAATGGACATAGCTTCTTCGGGACCAATGAACAACTTCTCCCCGCTGAGATGGGATCGAAAATGGACGCCTGCTTCCTCAATATGGCGAAGATTACTCAGACTAAATACCTGAAATCCCCCACTATCAGTCAAGATTGGACGGTCCCAATTCATAAATGAATGAAGCCCTCCTGCTTCATGAACAATATCAGGTCCAGGTCTAAGAAAAAGATGGTATGTATTACTAAGAATAATTTGTGCATTCATGTCCTTTAACTCTTCAGGACTCATCGCTTTTACTGTTGCCAAGGTGCCAACAGGCATAAAAATTGGCGTTTCTATTACGCCGTGCGGGGTATGTAGTCGTCCACGACGGGCCCCTGTCTGCTTGCAAACTTTCAACAGCTCATATTTTACTGCCAAAATAAAATTCCTCCACTCGTAACAGTATACTATAATTCCAGCCTTTGGGAAACTAAATTAAGAGCATGGCATCTCCAAAGCTGAAAAACCGATATCTCTGTTCAATTGCTTCGTTATAAGCCTTAAGCACGTTTTCTCGTCCAGCAATGGAACTGACGAGCATTACCAAGGTAGATTTAGGAAGATGAAAATTCGTCAACAATCCATCAATTACCGTAAACTCAAATCCAGGATAAATAAAAATATCTGTCCATCCAGATGTGGCAACCATTTTTCCATCATATTCTCTTCCGATCGTTTCCAATGTTCTTGTTACTGTGGTCCCAACAGCGATCACTTTGCCCCCTCTTTGTTTACATTGATTAATTAGATTTGCCGTCTCTTCTGTGACTGAATAATATTCAGCATGCATATGATGTTCTAATATATTCTCCACTTGGACGGGGCGAAAGGTCCCAAGACCGACATGCAGGGTAATGTAGGCTACTTGTATACCCCGACTTTGCAACTCCTGCAAATATTCCTTAGTAAAATGAAGACCTGCTGTTGGTGCAGCTGCAGATCCTGGGTTTTTAGCAAAAACCGTCTGATAGCGTTCAGGATCGTCCAATCGTTCTTTGATATAGGGGGGAAGAGGCATCTGTCCCAATTCGTCAAGGATTTCATTAAAAATTCCCGTATATTCAAAACGAATGATTCTTCCACCGGCATCTGTACTTGCTTCACAAATACCTTTCATTTTACCTTCCCCGAAATCAATAACTGTTCCCGGTTTTACTTTTTTCCCCGGTTTCACTAAGGTTTCCCAACGATCATCCACAAGCTGTTTTAATAAAAGTATCTCTATACCTGCTCCTGTCTCCTCCTTTACACCAAACAAACGCGCAGGAATAACCCTTGTATCGTTTAATACAAGGGTGTCACCCGGTTTTAGAAAAGATACCAAATCACGAAAGTGGCCATGGTTGATTTCACCGCTGTGTTTGTTTAGAACGAGCAATCTTGACGAGGAGCGATCCTTTAACGGTGTTTGCGCTATAAGCTCCTCTGGTAAATCAAAATCAAAAAGGTTTACGTCCATAATATCATCCTTCAAATTATTCAATCGTTATGTCTTGATAATAGTGTGACAAAATTTGCCTATAGTCATACCCGTTTTCCGCCATCTTCTTGGCCCCATACTGGGAAAGCCCCATCCCATGTCCATATCCATTCCCTCGGAAGAGAAATACGGCATTTTGTGTGAGGACACCCACTTTTTGCTCTTTTCCAAGGGCGACGATATTGCTCAGCACAACTGGCGATGACTGTTCTGTTTGATCTTGCACAGCATACAAAGGAAGTCCCGGGGAAAATTCCTGCTGCCCGTTGGCCGATTGCATAGTAAAGCGTCCGAGTTGGTCGATTTCAAAAAGTGTGCTGCGTAAAGCGGTGTTTCCCTTTTTAAACACAGTCCGATAAGCATCTGGACTTTTTACCTGCACCATTTTTCCATTAGCCTTCACTTCCATTACCCGACCGGATGGCCCCCGCTCAGTGACCCGTAAACTTTCGATAGGACGATCGGCCTGCACCATCTGTTGGAGTTCACTTCCCGTATAGGGTCCAGCAACCCAGGAATATGGATTATCCTCATAAACCTGTTCTAAAATCACCACTTGCTCGCCATAGGCAAGCCTGTCCTTAACTTGGTGGGCAACTGTACCAGGTCCGGATCTAAAGTTCAAATCATTGGTATTAACCACCCCGTACAAAAATCCGGCTGCATTTTTTTCCGTGCTGAGAGAAATAAAATCTGAACGCACATACCCATCTTTTCCGTCAAGTGTAGCTATATGGTACCAGATCATCGCTGATTTCTCAGGTGCGTTATCCTCACTCGGAACGGACTGAATGTAAGGTAAATCATTTCCCCATACTTCTTTTCCAACCGCTGTTTGACCACCTGCATTCGAATAATACAAGGTCTCAATTGGCTTACCATGGTAGGTGACCACAAGTCCTGCTGTTTCTCGGACGGCTTGCCGTGTGTCTTCCCCTTCCATTTTCACCCCGTAGTATGCCTGATCATTAACGGTGTCGGTTACATGGGCAATTCCATATTTCATTCCCCCGCTCACCACACGCGTCCGCGAGAGAACTGCTTGGGCTTTTAGGGCTTCTAACGGCCAGCCTTTGGCCATTTCACTGCCGACTACGGAATATAAGTATTCCTCTAATAAAAGTTCGTTTATTACCGTATGAACTCCTTTATAAACGGAACACTCAATCTTGCCACGGTAGCTACGGTTATCCTTTTCTACAATGGTTAATCCCGTGTTATTCCCAGGATTCAATTGTTCGAGAACGAGCTCCGCTTCAGACGAGAAAAAAAGATGGGTAATCGTATTCGAGCCATACACGCTATCTTTTAGGAGGATATAAGGCTGCCTTTGATTCGCCACCGTTATCCGGGAAGCAAGATCAGGAAACCTGCTATGTATTGATTCTTGAATGATTGGAAACATATCCTTCGTTGGTTCATTTCCTGCCCATACCCGATACTGGATTTTACCCTCTACTGCAAGAACAACAGGATACGCATCAATCCCCCCCTTGGTTAATTGACCAGCTAAATCAAGGGCTGACTGTAAACTGCTCACTGTCCCCAAATCTAGACGCATACTCCCTTTTGTGTTAGGGGTATATCCCAGCTGCTGAACGATCTTGTTCTTGTCAGCTGTCAGCTTGGCTTCGTTGGAATAAGGCCCAGCAATAACCTGAAAGCTTCGCCCTGCTTTAAGAATTTCATTTTTAATTTGATTTTGGCTTAAGTGTTGGCTAACCTGTTGTGCGTCCATTAAGTCATCCGTTTGTTTCACCAATAAGTAAGACTGATCTGGACTTACCCGTATAGAGGTGTTTGCTGATTCTTGCAAAAGCTTTTGTCCTTTGGAATCGCTTACTGCAATCCCGGTTTTACTTTCAACGGTGATCGTAGGGATCGCAGTATTATCGATAAATAAGGCAACCCGGACATTATCCAAATTAGCTGCACTTACTAAAGGGGGGGTTCCGGTGAAGAGCAAAGCCATACAAGTTGTAAAGAGCACAAAAAACACGAGAGGCCTTCTTTTCATAAGACTTTCCTTTCTTTAATTATTTAAATAAACGAAACAGGTAAAAAATTAGAGACAACACCACACTAAGCAATATGCACGTTGCCAGAGGAAAATAGAAACGAAAATTCTCCTTTTCTATAACGATGTCCCCCGGCAGTTTCCCAAGATGTAAAAAGCGCCCACCGACTTGCCATAATAAACCGATAATAATAATTACGATACCCGTAATAATTAAAGCTTTGGCAACGGGATTCATACTTAAGAAGGCACCTCCAAATTAAAATGCTGATAGGCTGATGGTGTAGCAATTCTTCCTCTCGGTGATCTTTGCAAAAAACCAATTTGCAGTAAATAGGGTTCATAAACATCCTCTATTGTATGCGATTCTTCACCAATGGTCGCCGCAATCGTGTCTAGCCCCACTGGCCCACCGCGGAACCTCTGGATAATCGCAAGCAGCAATTTATGATCAATCTGATCCAACCCAAGACGATCCACCTGAATTTGCTGTAGTGCTTCTTTTGTAATTTCGTCTGTAATGATTCCGTTTCCTTTTACTTGTGCGAAATCTCTTACCCTTTTCAGTAGCCGGTTGGCAATACGCGGAGTACCACGTGAGCGAAGAGCAATTTCTTCTGCTGCCTGCTGATTGATACCAACCTGTAAAATATCAGCAGATCTGCTGACAATGAAAGCAAGCTCGTCCATCGTATAATATTCCAGACGGCTGACAACACCAAAGCGGTCCCGCAGCGGCGCTGACAACAACCCCGCTCTTGTCGTTGCTCCGATCAGTGTAAAGGGCGGCAAGTCCAAACGCACGGAACGGGCACTTGGACCCTTACCAATTATAATATCCAGTGCATAGTCTTCCATTGCTGGATATAAGACCTCTTCCACACTCCGGTTCAAACGATGAATCTCATCAATAAAAAGCACATCCCCATGCTGTAAGTTGGTAAGAATCGCTGCAAGATCCCCTGGTCTTTCGATGGCCGGACCTGAAGTGGTACGCAAGTTTACTCCCAATTCATTGGCGATAATCGTGGACAAAGTGGTCTTTCCAAGTCCCGGTGGTCCATATAATAGAACGTGGTCGAGTGATTCCTTGCGCAACTTGGCCGCCTCGATATAGATCTTTAAATTCTCTTTAACCACTCTTTGACCGATATATTCCGATAAATATCGGGGGCGCAGGCTATATTCCACACCAAGATCCTCTTCGCTCATTTGGGAAGAAATAATCCGATCATCCATCCTACTTCACGACCCCCTTTCTATTCATACTAACTGGTTAAAATCAGTTGCAATGCTCTTTTAATTAATTGTTCCGTTGTCCCCTGCTCATTCTTTAACTTAGCCATCACTTTATTAACTTCCGCATCACTATACCCCAAGGCCTTCAGCGCTTCCGCTGCTTCCTGATGAGAAGAAACAGACGGATCGTCCGCAGAAAAAGCAAAAAGCTGCTCCTCCGTTCCCCAGTCTTCATCGTTCACCAGATTTCCGAAATCCTTCAACTTGTCTTTTAGATCTAAAATCATCCGACCTGCTGTCTTTTTACCGATCCCGGGAAACTTGGTGAGAAAAACAATATCTTCCCTTTGGACAGCTCCAACAATTTGCGAAGGGGTTGCTGCAGCGAGAATCACAATCGCTCCACGGGGTCCAATCCCTGAGACATCCAACAACTTACGAAACAAATCCCTCTGTTCTCTCTGAACGAAACCATAGAGCTGGATAGCATCCTCACGAACATGCTGGTGGGTATAAACACGTTTTTGTTCCATTTTTCTATATTCGTAAGGATTCGGACAAAATATTCGATAGCCCACTCCCTGTTTGGTTGAAACAATAATACAATCCTTTTCAATATATTCTACTTGTCCTTCAATAAAATCTATCATTTCTTCACACCATGACTTATATTATGAATAAAAGAGGAATGAGCATGTGTAATCGCCACTCCCAAAGCATCCGCTGTATCATCTGGTTTCGGAATCTCCCGCAAGGATAAAAGAACCCTTACCATCTCCTGCATTTGCTTTTTTTCGGCTTGACCATAGCCAACAATTGCCTGTTTCACTTGCAAAGGGGTGTATTCATAAACCCCTATCCCCGCTTCTTCTGCAGCAAGTAAAATCACCCCACGGGCCTGTCCAACAGAAAAAGCGGTCGTTACGTTGCGGTTAAAATAAAGTTTTTCAATTCCCATGACTTCCGGTTGATACTTCGCGAGAAGGGAGGTCGTTGCATCGTAAATTTGTTTTAAACGAAGCGGTTCGGAGGTATGTGCTTCCGTCCTGATGCAACCATATTGTATGGGGACGAGCCTACTGCCGATTTTGTCGATGATGCCGAATCCTACGATCGCTAATCCCGGGTCAATTCCAATGATTCTCACTAATACCAGCTCCAGCCCGATAATATCTATTTCATTCTACTATAACAAGGGATAGAAAAAAAGACAGCCTTATCAGTAAGACTGTCTTTTACCCTTCATCGGCCTCTGCCTTTTTTTCCACATTGCCCGTTAAGTTAGCAAATTCTTCATAGCTGGAAAGAATGCTGTTATATTCAGCGATATCTGTAATCCGAATGCCTTTTTGCAGAAATTCAAGTTCGTTTGTAGGCAGTGCAGATTCTAATTTTTTCGTATTCATTTGAAAGAAGGTCTGGATTACCTTTTGCTCTTCTGGCGGACCTTCGTATAATGTCAATATTCCATCTTTAGATAAGCCGAAATATCCTTTTTCCTTACAGATTGGTGCTAGGTCATTAATCTGTCTGCTAAATTCAAAATGATTTCCTTCCTGGGAAAGAAGCTGCCAATCCTGATAATCCTGAAAAACCTGATCAGTCGAAGCAACCATTTGACTTAATTTTTCTTCCGATTCGACACCGCAAACATAGGACTTTCTCAATACGATAGAAACCTCCATTGACGCTAGAACAGGTTCAGCCTCTTCTTCCAGCGCAGCTTGTTCGCTTATAGGAGTTTCCTGCTGTGATTTATACATTAACCAACTGCACCCACCGAGCAAGGCGATGAGAAGGATAACCATCATCCACAGGAAAACCAATTTTGATTTCCTTTTATTTTGTTGCCACATATTAACCCCTTCTAAAGCTTTTTTCCGCTTAGGAAAGTTTAGTTTAAGTTCATTAAAGTTGCAAAGTGAACTAAACTTTTCTAACGCATGAAAAGCTTCCTTTAAAGAGGGATGCCTCTTCTTCGATTAGGCTTCAATAGAAGCTTTTCTTATTCCAAGTTATTTCCATCTTTAGAAAGGGATATACATGAATCACTAGAACTTGGGAGGTGTGGGTGGCATGTGACGTTTATGTTCGGAAATTTTGTGCAGACGCTCAATGATTAAACGATCCTTCTCCGGAATTTCCTTCCCGTCAAGAAAAGCATCGATTATTGCATAAGTTGTTCCCATTTCAGTTTCATCTGTTTGATTTTCCCATAGGCCCGCACTCGGCTGGCGTTCCAACACTTCCACTGGAACCCCCAAATAACGTCCCCATTCAAAAACTTCGCCCTTTTTCAAATGACTAAGTGGAAGAATATCCACCCCGCCATCACCGTATTTGGTGTAATAACCTGTATAAACTTCGGCTGCATTATCTGTTCCGACCACCAGGTATCGATAATGTCCTGCTATTGCATATAAGGTACTCATTCTTAACCGGGCACGTAAGTTGCCATCATTTAATTGACTGATTTCCTGCCGATAGGCATTCTTTTCTTTCAATTTTTGGTCGATTGAATGTAGTAGGATCTTGTGTGGCTCTGTCAAATCTACTTCTAGATAATCCAGTTCAAAAGCCTCAACCACTCTTAGGGCATCTGCTTGATCCTTTGGATTGGAACTGCAAGGCATAATAACGCCAAGGGATTGATCCGGAAAAGCCTTTTTGATCAATCCCGCTACTACGGCGCTGTCGATCCCACCGCTTATACCTACCATTAATCCGTTGACTCCTGCATCTTTCACCTGCTCACGCAGCCATTCTACGGTTAATCGAACTTTTTCTTCGATTGTCTTCATCTATTTGCTACCTCCACTATGCCCTCTTTTTCTTCATCATACCACAATCGAAGAATCGCTATGTGCCTCATCTCTAAAAAAGTGCCGACTGCCCTGAAAGAAGGTCATTCGGTGCCCCCAATTCTTCATTATCATTGTTAAATAGGCATCGATTTTTTTGGAAACAAATGTTGACCGCCCACCGTAAAGCCCAATTACTTCGCGCATAAAATTATCCGGATAGCGTAGCAGCAGATAAGCTAAAGAACACTGCTGATCAGTCAAGGGTTTCCATTTCTGATATTGTTCGATCATTGTTGCGAATATATCCAAGCTCCAAGCCTGTTGATCCAAGGTACGATTCATCATTTGAACAAGGTCGAGCAGCTGATTGTCATACATGGCCGTATCATAGTCAATAAGATATGTTTGATCACCGATGCGAAAATTATGGCTCGCCAGATCACGATGTGCCACACAATGATTAATAAGGGATTGCTGATATTCTTCTTCAATCGATGATCGTTTCGTAATGTCCAAAGCGGATTGAGCCTCTTGTATAATATAAGGAGAAAATTTAATAATTCTTTTTTCAAGTGTGCCGAGGGATTTGCTTCGTTTCATTCTTTCAATAATTGTTTGAAATCGGGTAAGCCGGTCTTCCCACTTATCAATGATAGGAACAGATGCCTCGGGATAAACTGGCCCCCCCTTGATCTGCTGTGCATAATGATGGAACTCGGCCAAACAGGAAACTGTTAGGACAATATCGTGGAAGGTATCATACTGCGCATCCCTGCCAGGGATTGGTTTAGTTGCTACATAATATTTTCCCTCGTGTGGAATGAACGGCATTTGATCCTTCGTATATACATATTGCAATGTTCGTTTAAATCCCTTTTCACGCAATTTTTCCGTCAAAAATACAACCCATTCCACTTTTTGTAAGGAGTCATACCCTTTGACAAAAATCGGTCCTTGAAAAGTATCCACAATAAACGCCTTGCGAATCCTTTTCACTGATTTCACATGACGCTTCCATTGTTTTTGCATTTTCTGAATAAGGTCTGCCTGCATATTCACGGCTCCTTTGGTTGAGAAAAGGGGTACTGGCGTACCCCCTACTTGTTAATCCTTTTTTTCTCTATAGCTAGAACTGGAACAGGAAGAACTTTCTTCTTCCTCACAACCACATGATCCGGTTCCATAAGGATACATGTTGTGGGGCATGTGATGATAGCCTGGCATGTTCATATAAGGCGGCATTGGAGGCATCATATATGGACTTACCATCCCCGGATGAGAAGGCGGCATGTATTCCTGTCCGCAGTCTTCACCCTTTTCGGCATAAGTGTAATATAGCTGTTCATGATAAGGGGATGGATAATGGGCCTGGGTAAAAAATTTCTTATCATGCTTGTTATGCATTTCATGCTCTGGGTACATCGGCATTCCACCGGAATAGGGTGAGACTGCAGTCGGTTGCATAGACATGTCAGGCATTCCATATGGACTCATCATGTTTATAGGGTTGTTCATCGGACCCATTGGACTCACCATTGGGTTATTTGGGCTCATTGGTCCCATCGGACTCACCATTGGGTTGTTTGGGCTCATTGGTCCCATCGGACTCACCATTGGGTTGTTTGGGCTCATTGGTCCCATCGGACTCACCATTGGGTTATTTGGGCTCATTGGTCCCATCGGACTCACCATTGGGTTATTTGGGCTCATTGGTCCCATCGGACTCACCATTGGGTTATTTGGG
>Ga0180215_1000372_pt1 | contig 58646 bp, 61 predicted proteins | sample eDN3rd37CBELigBY_FD_128871 | JGI IMG/M metagenome (GOLD analysis project Ga0180215, IMG submission 128871) | Enriched backyard soil microbial communities from Emeryville, California, USA - eDNA 3rd pass 37_C BE-Lig BY (version 2) (version 2) | ecosystem: Environmental > Terrestrial > Soil >... | reverse complement strand
GCCGGCAGCGACGAGAAGTCCGGCGGCTTCGGGAACACGCCCTGGCTGAACGCGTACGCCAGCACGGGCACGGCGATCGTCATGTCGAAGATGAGCTCGACGGTGAACGCCGCGCCGACGGCCGGGTAGCTCGCGTTGGGGATCGAGGACTTGGTCAAGAAGATCCGGATCACGTCGCCGCCGCGGGCGGGGATCACGGAGTTGAAGCCGTAGCCCGCGAAGTAGGCGCCCCAGATGCGCCGGAACGCGATCCGCTCGTCGGGATAGGCGGCGCGCAGGATGTGGAACGAGGCGCGCGCCCGCAGCGTGAGGTAGGTCGTGAAGCACACGAGCGCCAGCAGCAGCGCGGGCCAGGAGACGCCGGCCAGGTTCGAGAAGAACGAGCCGACGGCGTCGAAGAACGAGGAGAAGGAGTCTCCGAGGGACGCGAGCGGCACGCTCTCTACCTTGGCACGCGCAGCGGGAGGATGAACAGGGCGGTCAGCGCGGCGAACGCCCCCGCGCCCAGGAACCCGAGCCGGTGGTCGGCGTGGTAGAGCGGCAGCCACAGCAGCGGGGCGGCCGCGTTGCCGGCGAAGCGGAAGGCCGAGATGACCGAGGTGCCGCCCGCGCGGTTGCCCGGCACGGCCTCGACCGCGAGCGTGTTGATCCCCGCCCAGATCAGCGTCGAGCCCAGCCCGGTGGCGAACCACAGCGCGCCGAGCCAGACCGGCGTGGGCGCGGTCCCGGTCGCCGCCACCAGCAGCGAGCAGCAGACCACGCCGACCGTCGCCACCTGCACGCGCCCGTAGCGGTCGACGGCGTCCCCCGCGGCCCGCCCGAGCAGGATCCCGGCCACCCCGAAGCCCGCCAGCAGCACGCCGCGCGCGACCGAGCCGACCCCGAACTCGTCCGCGGCCAGCACCGCGACCAGGAAGCCGACCCCGGTCACGCCCGCGTAGCCCGTGAACGACGCCGCGCTCAGCAGCCCGACGCGGCGCGTGAGCACGGTCCGCAGCGCGGGCGGCTCGGCGTGGCGCACGCCGTCGGCCGGCGGCAGCAACGCCAGCCCGGCGGCCACCAGCGCCTGCACGACGAACACGAGCCGCCAGTCGATCGCGCCGAGCGCGCCGCCGCCCAGCGGCGCCAGCGCGACCGCGGCGGTCTGGACGGCCGCGAACGTCCCCACGGCGCGCCCGATCTGGCGCGGCGGCACGTCGTCGGCGAGCCCGGCGAGCAGCAGCGGCGTCAGGAACGCGTTCGCCGCGCCCTGCAGCGCGCGCACGACCAGGAACGCGCCCAGCGACGGCACGAACGCCGCCGCCAGCGACAGCGCCGCGTAGACGAGGTAGCCCGTCCGCACCACGCGCCGGCGCCCGAGCCGCTCCCCGATCGTCCCCGACACCAGCTGCAGGACAGCGAACGGCACCAGGTAGGCGGGGATCGAGGCCGCGACGCCCGCCGTGGTGGCGTCGAACGCGTCGCGCAGCTGGGGGACGAGCACCGCGACCACGCCGCCGCCGAACGGCCCGAGGAAGCCGCCGACGTAGAAGGGCAGCCGCGAGCGCATGCGCCGGTCAGGCGGCGCCGAGCTCGCGCCGTGCCACCGGCGAGGACTGGATGATCGACGTCGTCGTCTGCCCGTAGGGCGTGAAGCGGTCGATGACCTCCTCGAGGTGCTCGACCGAGCGCACGTGCAGCTTCATGTAGAAGCAGTCCTCGCCGGTCACGCGGTGGCACTCGACGACCTCGGGCGTCGCCCGCGCCACCTCGGCCACCTTCGGGATCATCCGCGGCGCCGGCCGCATCCGCAGCACGGCCGCGAGCGTGTAGCCGAGCGCGCGCGGGTCGACCTCCGCCCGGTAGCCCGTGATCACGCCGTCGCGCTCCAGGCGCGCGAGCCGCTCGGCCACCGCGGGCGCCGAGAGCCCGACGCGCCGGCCGAGTTCCGCCTGGCTCAGCCGCGCGTCCGCCTGCAGCTCTTCGAGCAATCGAAGGTTCGTCGCGTCAAGCGGGCCATTCTCCGAAGGCATCACGGCCACCATACCTTCGATCGGCCATTCCGAACAGGCTTCGACCCGACGATCCTGTCAGAACCATGGCCGCCCGTCTCCCCTTCCTCGTCAGCGCCGTCTTCCACTACCTCGGCCCGGCGTTCGCCGTGCTGCTCTTCGTGCGCGTCGACGTGCTCGGCGTCGCCTGGCTGCGGATCGCCGCCGCGGCGGCCGTGTTCGCGCTCTGGCGCCGCCCCTGGCACGCCTGCCGGAACCCGGTGGTGATCGCCTGGGGCGTCGTGCTCGCGGTCATGAACTGCTGCTTCTACCTGGCGATCGACCGCCTGCCGCTGGCGACCGTGGCCGCGATCGAGTTCCTGCCGGTGATCGTGCTCGCCGCGCTCGGGGCGCGCTCGCGCCGCAACGCCGCCGCGCTGGCGCTCGCGGTCCCGGGCGTCTACCTGCTCACGGGCGTGCACCTGGAGGGGGAGGCACTCGGGGTCGCGCTCGCGCTGGCCAACGCCGGCCTGTTCGCGGCCTACATCGTGCTCGCCCACAAGGCGGCGGGCGACGACGGCATCGACGGCCTGGCGGCGGCGATGCTGATCGCGCTGGCCGTGGTCACGCCGCTCGCCGGCTGGGCGGCGGTGCCCGCGTTCGCCGACCCGGTCGCGCTGGCCGCCGGCGTCGGCGTCGGCCTGTGCAGCAGCGTGATCCCCTACGTCGCCGACCAGATCGCGATGGCGCGGCTGAGCCGCGCCGCCTACGCGCTGATGGTGTCGCTGCTGCCCGCGACGGCGACCGTCGTCGGCCTGATCGTGCTCACCCAGGTGCCGTCGCCGGCCGAGGCCGCGGGGATCGCGCTGGTCATCGCGGGGGTGGCGCTCCATCGAGAGCCCACTCCTCCGCCAGCCGCACCACCACCGCCGCGGCGGCGGCCATCTCCTGCAGCGACGCCCATTCCCGCGGCGAGTGGTACTCGTGGCCGCCCGTGAACAGGTTCGGGGTCGGCAGCCCCATCGCGCTCAGGCGTGAGCCGTCGGTGCCGCCGCGGATCGGCGTGCGGACGGGCTCGATGCCCTCCTTGCGGATCGCGCGCTCGGCCAGCTCGCTGGCCTTCGGGAAGGCCTCGATGAAGCGGCGCATGTTCGGGTACTGCGGCGTGACCGCGACCTCGAGCCGCGCGCCCGGGGCGGCGGCCACGACCTCCTCGGCGGTGCGGCGCAGCAGCGCGGTGTGGGCGGCGAGCTTGTCGTCGTCGAAGTCGCGCACGATCGAGCGGATCACCATGCGCCCGCTGGACCCGCTCACCTCGTAGGGGTGGATGAACCCCTCGCGCCCCTCGGTGCGCTCGGGCGAGAGCTCGGGCGGCAGCTTGGCCAGCACCTGGCCCGCGAGCCGGGTGGCGTTGACCAGCACGTCCTTGGCCCAGCCCGGGTGCGCGTCGACGCCGTGGATCGTGAGCGTGACCTCCTCGGCGGCGAACGTCTCGTCCTGCAGCTCGCCGAGGTCCGAGCCGTCGAGCGTGTAGGCGCAGACCGCGCCGAAGGCCTCGACGTCGAACAGCGTCGCGCCCTCGCCGATCTCCTCGTCGGGCGTGAAGCAGACGCGCACGGTGGGCCGCGGGCACTCCGGGTGCGCGGCGAGGTAGGCGACCGCGGCCATGATCTCGGCCACGCCGGCCTTGTCGTCGGCGCCGAGCAGGGTGTCGCCGCTGGAGGTGACGATGTCCCCGGCCGTGGCCTCGACGACCGTGCCGTCGCGGGGCAGCGCGATCGGCCCGCCGGGATGGTCGCGGTGCACGAGCGGCTCGACGCCCGCGCCGGGCGCGTCGGGGCTGGTGTCCATGTGCGCGATCAGCCCGATCACGGGCCCCTCGCCCGGGAGCGTCGCGGTCACGTAGCCGTTGTCGTCCAGCGCGACCGCGTCGAGGCCGATCGCGCGCAGCTCGTCCACGAGCAGCCGCGCCAGGTCCAGCTGTCCCGGCGTGCTGGGGCTGCGCTCGCGGTCGCGCCGGGACTGGGTGTCGATGCGGACGTAGCGCAGGAAGCGCTCGAGCACGTCCGGGGCCAGCGACTCGGCCAACGAGGAGGTGAACTTCACCCCCTGCACCGTATCGACGGGACCGCTCGCACGTTGATACGGACGCCATGCTGATCGCACCCGCTCCGCCCGTCCCGATCGTCACCGTCGATCGGCCCACGCAGGTCAGCGCCTACGGCGCCGGCGTGCTGTTCTCCAAGCGCGACGCCGCGAGCGGGCGCTTCAAGCTCTGGTACGCGGAGACGGGCCGGCCACCGGCGCCGCTGCCGGTCGCCGATCGCGCCGTGCCGTTCGACGCCGACCTCGGCCCGGGCGCGCACGGGCACTTCCTCGCGGTCTACTCCCGCTGCCGGCGCGAGCCGCGCTGGGATCCGCTCGACGAGGACCGCCCGCCGGACTACTCGCGCGCCCGCGGCTGCGACCTCTACGAGCTCGACCTCACCACGGAGCGCGAGCGGCGGCTGACGCGCACTGCCGCGAGCGAGTTCCTGCCCGCGGTGTGGAAGGACGGGCTCGCGTACGCGCGCGTGTACGCGTCGGGCACGCTCGCGCTCTACCACCGGGTGGGCGACGCGCGCTCGCGGCGGATGCCGGGCGGGCCCGCGGGCGGGCGCCCGAACGGGGTCGACCTCTACGGGCGCCGGCTCGCGTTCGGGTGGGAGTACCCGGGCCGCTTCGACGGTCCGGCCTCGGACCTGCGCCTGGTGGACGTGCGCCGCGCGCGCGGGCAGCTGATCGACCGCTTCCGCGGCGGCGGGCTGACGACGATCTCGTTGACCGCGCCGACCTTCGAGGGCGGCCGGCTCTACTACGCGCGGCTGTGCCGGGGCGACGAGGCGGGCTGCCCCGGGCGCTCGGGGCTGCTGCGGGTCCGCTACTCGACGGGCGCGCGGGCGCGCGCGCCGATCGGCCGCTACGACCTCTGGCAGGCGCGCGGCGAAGGGGTCACCTACGTCCTGCACGACGACGAGGGCTGGCGCTCGTGCTTCTCGACCGCGACAGGAGGCTCGCCCGAGACCTGCACGCTGCAGGCGACGGCACCCGTGTATAGGTTCGGTGGGTGAAATCGCTCCTCACCCTGGCGCTCGTGCTGCTGCTGCCGGGCGTCGCGTTCGCGGGCAACGACGCCCTGCTCACCGGGCCCTCGACGGCGGCGCCGGAGGCGATCGCGCTCGACTACGCGCGCCGCCACCTCGGGCTCGACGTCGCCAACCTCAAGCTCGTCGCGCGCTCGGTGAGCCCCGACGGCGTCACGCACCTGCGCTTCAACCAGGTGCTCGACGGCATCGAGGCCTGGGATTCCGGCCTGGACGCGCACGTGACCGCCGACGGCCGGCTGATCACGGTCTCGGGCACGCCGCTGCGGGGCGCGCGGCTGCGCGACACCACGCCGGACGTCAGCGCGCTCGCGAGCCTCGGCACGGCCCGCGCGGAGGCGGGCGGGCCGGGACTGCCGCCGCGGGTGACCAAGCGCGGCCGGACGACGACGTTCGCGACGGGCGAGCTCGCGCAGCTGCGCTGGATCGCGACCGCGGACGGGGCGCGGCTGGCGTGGACCGTGATCGCCGAGGGCGAGGAGGGCGCGCTCGCGGTGGTCGTCGACGCGGAGTCGGGCAAGACGCTGGAGACCAGCGAGCTCACGCAGCACGCCGGGCAGGCGCGCTACTTCGGCCGCGACCCCGACACGGGGGCGCCGCTGCAGATCACGATGCCGCCCGCCTGGTACGACCAGCACGCCGGCGGCGCGCGGCTGTGGGGCCAGTACGCGCGTACGTACATCGACCCTAACGACGAGGACCCCGCGCCGGGCGCCGAGCAGGGCGGCGCGCGGCGGCAGATCCCCGCCAGCTCCGGGACGGAGTGGCTCTACACGCGCACCACGGCGTTCCCGGGCGCCGCGCCCTGCCCGGCGAGCGGCTGCTCCTGGAACGCGGCGAGCAACAGCACCCGGACCACCAACGAGCGCCAGGCCGCGACCAACGTGCACGTGCTCACGAGCCGCTACCTCGAGCACCTCGCGCGGGCGCCGATCGGGTTCGACGCCGCCTCGGGCTCGTTCCGGGGCGACGACTACGTGCGCGCCGAGGTCAACGACGGCGAGGGCCTCGACAACGCGAACTTCACGACCTGGCCGGACGGCACGCCGCCGCGGATGCAGATGTACCTGTTCACCACCAACACGAACGGCTCCGACGTCGCCGACGTCGTCTACCACGAGATCACGCACGGGCTCTCGCACCGGCTGATCGTCAACGCGGCCGGCTTCGGCGCGCTCGACGGGTTGCAGGCGGAGATGATGGGCGAGGGCTGGAGCGACTTCTACGCGCTCGACCTGCTCGCCGCCGAGGGCCACGTCATTGACACGGCGGCGCCGGCCGAGCTGCGCGTCGGCGCGCACGTCATCCCGGGCGGGATCCGCAACAAGCCGGCCGACTGCCCCGTCAACCCGGCCGGGGTCACGGGCTGCAACGGCAACGGCACCGTGACGTCGGTGCGCGGGGGTTACACGTACGGCGACCTCGCGGTGATGAACAACGCCTCGCCGCACAACGGCGGCGAGCTGTGGGCGGCGATCCTGTGGGAGATCCGGCAGGCGGTGGGGCGCACAGTGGCGCTCGAGCTGATCACGGGCGGGATGCGCATGACCCCGGACGACCCGACGTTCATCGACGCCCGCGACGCGATCCTGCAGCAGGCGCTGGCGACCCGCCCGGAGCACTACGCGGCGGTCTGGCGGGTCTTCATGGGGCGCGGCCTCGGCGCCGGCGCGGCGACCGACGACGTCGACGACACGACGCCGACCGAGAGCTTCAGCGCGCCGCCGAGCACGCTCGTCCCCCGCGAGCCGAGGATCTCCGACCCGTACCCGGGCGGCGACAACGACGGCCGCGCGGAGCCCGGCGAGCGGATCGAGATCCGCGCGCCGGTGTTCACGAGCGGGATCACCGACATCTCCGGGATCCGCGGCACGGTGTCGTTCACCGGCGGCGTGCGCGTGCACACCGCGAGCGCGGCCTGGCCGCTGCTGCGCAGCGCGCGCGCGGCGAGCAACGCGATCCCGTTCGAGGCCACGATGCCGGCGTCCTGCGACGTCGCGCCGCAGCTGACGGTCAGCGTCAACGGCGGCGGCCTCTCCGCCACCGCGACCAAGCGGATCACGCTCACGCAGAGCTCCGACCGCGCCGTGGCGATCCCCGACGAGGGCACGGTCACGTCGACGTACCGGGTGCAGTCCGGCGCCACGGTCTCCGACGTCGACGTCCGCATCGGCGAACTGCGCCACAGCTACCTCGGCGACCTCGAGATCGAGCTCAGCCACGCCGGCGTGACGGTGGTGCTGTTCGACCCGCCGGCGGGCTGGTCCGCGGACGACATCGTCGACGCCGTCTTCGACTCCGACGCGGCGGACGCCGTGCCCGGGAGCGGCGACGAGCCGCTCAGCGGGCGCTTCCGGCCCGCGGCGTCGCTCGACGCCTTCAACGGCACGCCGGCGGGCGGGGACTGGACGCTGCGGATCACCGACCGCGCCGGGGGCGACACCGGCACCCTGCGCGAGTGGGGCGTCGACGGCCCGCGCGCGCAGTTCCCGTGCCCGCGGCTCGAGATCCCCGCGGCGTCGACGGGCGACGCGGTGGTGGCAGGCGACGGCGCGACGCTGACCGGGACGGTGACGCCGAACGGCCGCGCGACCGGGCTGCGCTTCGCCTGGGGGACGACCGCGGGCTACGGGCAGACGACGCCGGTCCAGGCCGTCGGCGCGGGCGCGGCGGCGGTCGCGGGCAGCGCCGCGATCGGCGGGCTGGCGCCGGGGTCGACGTACCACTACCGCGTGGAGGCGATCCGCGAGAACGGCCAGGTGGCGGTGGCGGGCGACGACCGGACCTTCACGGTCGCGGCCCCGCCGGTGGTTGAGCCCCCGCCGGTCGCCGCGCCGCCGATCGTCGAGCCGCCGGCGCCGGCGTTCACGGGCCGCGCCCGCGCCAAGGTCTCCAAGCGGCGCGTGACGTTCTCGTTCGCCGTGTCGGCGCCGGCGCGCGTGCGTGCGGTGGTGACGATGGCCGCCAAGGGGACCCGCAAGGGCAAGCGCTGTGTCGCCCCGCGCAAGCGCGGGCGCCCATGCACGCGCCAGGTGCGCGTGGCGACGGCGACCGCGCGGGCGGGCGCGAAGCAGCTGCGGATCGGCAAACGGCTGCGCAAGGGCCGCTACCGCGCCACGTTGACCGTGGTCGGCACCCCGAGCGTGCGGACGCTGAGCTTCCGGGTCCGGTGATCGAGGAGATCCGCGCCGGGCTGGCCGCGCTCGCGGACCCGGAGAAGGCGCCGCAGATGCAGGCGTACATGAAGTCCGAGCTGCCGTTCTACGGCGTCCAGAAGCCCGAGCGGGTGAAGCTCGCGCGGGCCGTGTTCGTCGAGCTGGAGAGCTTCGACGCGTGGCGCGACGTGGTGCTGACGCTGTGGCACGAGGCCCGGTTCCGCGAGGAGCGCTACATGGCGCTGGCGGTGCTGCGCGACCGCCGCTACCGCGCGTTCCGCACGATGCGCGCGCTCGGGCTCTACGAGGAGCTGATCGTCACCGGGGCCTGGTGGGATCTGGTCGACGAGGTCGCGACGGGGCCGCTCGGCGAGCTGCTGCCCGAGGTCGCGCCCGTCCTGCGGGAGTGGTCGGTCGACCCGGACATGTGGAAGCGCCGCGCGGCGATCATCGCCCAGGTCAAGCGCAAGCGCGACACGGACTTCGCGCTGCTGACCGAGCTGATCGAGCCCAACCGCGGCGACCGCGAGTTCTTCATCCGCAAGGCGATCGGCTGGGCGCTGCGCGCCTACGCGTGGGTGGACGCGGAGGCGGTGATCGCCTATTGCGAGACGCACGAATTGAGTTCACTCTCACGCCGCGAGGCGCTGAAGAACGTGTAGTGGGTAGTTGGAGTCCATATGGCCAAGAGCATCGAGATTCCCACGATCGACCTTCCCGGCGATGTCGCGATCCCGCAGTTCGGGCTCGGCGTCTTCCAGGTGCCGCCGGAGAAGACGGTCGAGAACGTCACCTACGCGATCGAGGCGGGCTACCGCCACATCGACACCGCGAAGGCCTACGGCAACGAGGCCCAGGTCGGGCAGGCGATCCGCGCCTCCGGGCTGCCGCGCGAGGACTTCTTCGTCACCACCAAGCTCTGGAACGACGAGCACGGCGACGCGGTGGGCGCGCTCAAGCGCAGCCTCGGGCGGCTCGAGCTCGACTACGTCGACCTGTACCTGATCCACTGGCCCGCCCCGGCCCAGGACCGCTACGTCGAGGCCTGGCAGGGGCTGATCGAGGGCCGGCGGGCCGGGCTGGCGCGCGCGATCGGCGTCTCGAACTTCCAGCCCGCGCACCTGCGCCGGATCATCGACGAGACCGGCGTCGTGCCGGCGGTCAACCAGATCGAGCTGCACCCGTATCTGACGCAGGCGGGGCTGCGGCGCGAGCACGCCGAGCGCGGGATCGTGACCGAGGCCTGGAGCCCGCTGGCGCAGGGCGCGGTGCTGCGCGACCCCGTGATCACCGAGATCGCCGAGGCGCACGGCCGCACCCCGGGGCAGGTCGTGCTGCGCTGGCACATCCAGCTCGGCAACGTCGTGTTCCCGAAGTCGATGACGCCCTCCCGCATCGAGGAGAACATCGACATCTTCGACTTCGAGCTCACGCCCGAGGAGATGGACCGGATCGAGGCCCTGGACCGCGGCGAGCGGACCGGCCCCGACCCGGACACGTTCTAGGTGCGCGGCGCGTAGCGGTGATGCAGCATGAGCGCGTTGCCGTCCGGGTCGCGGAAGTTCGCCATGTGACAGACGCCTGAGTCGATGTCGGGGGCGTCGAACGTGACGCCCCGCGACTCGAGCTCGGCGCGCGCGGCGGCGACGTCGTCGACCTGCAGCGCGATCGGCGCCGGGTTCGTCTGGAACGGGATGTTCAGGCCGGGGCAGTTGATCAGCGCCAGGGTGACGGTCCCGGTCTCGAACTCGGCGCCCACCGCCGGCTGACCCGGGCGCTGCCACACGCTCGACGCCTCCAGCCCCAGCACGTTCTCGTAGAAGTCCCGCGCGCGCTCGATGTCGGCGGTGGGGATGCCGACGAAGTCGACACCGGTGACGATCTTGGTCTGCGTGCTCATGAGCGTTCTCCTAGGTGCTCGGCGAGCCGCTCGAACGCGCTCGCCAGTCCGCCGGCGGCCCGGTCGCGAAGAGCCGCGCTCGCCTCCATGGTCGTGTGGAAGGTCATCTCGGTCCGGCCGTCGCCGAGGTCGGTGAACGTGACCACGCTCTCGCCGAACGCGAGCCGCGCGGGCGGCGCGACCTCCGTGTAGACGCCCTCGTTGGTCATCTCGGACCCGTCCTCGTCGTTGACCGTCGTGACGCGGAACACGCCACCCGGCCGCACGTCGAGCACGATCGAGTCCAGGCGCGCCGTCCAGCCCCGCTTGCCCCACCAGGCGGCGAGCTGCTCCGGCTCCGTCCACGCCGCCCACAGCGCCTCGCGGGACGCGCGATACACGCGCCGGATCGTGATCTGGCGGCTCACCGGCCCTCCAGGTGCTCGCCGAGCCGGTCGAAGCTGTCCTCCCAGAACTCCCGATAGTCCTCGAGGTACGCCGCCGCCTGCTTGAACGCGGCCCCCTGGATCCGGGACGGGCGCAACTGCCGGTCCTTCCCGCGCGTGATCAACCCCGCCCGCTCGAGCACCTTCAGGTGCTTGGACACGGCCTGCAGCGAGATCGCGAACGGCTGCGCCAGCTCGTTGACCGTCGCCTCCCCGCTGCTCGCGAGCCGGGCGAGGATCGCCCGCCGCGTCGGGTCCGCGAGGGCCGCGAAGGTCCGCGAGAGTTGTTCATCCGCAAGGTTGATCAACGTCTCGGTTGAATATACGGCCGTTGTCAAGTGTGGTGACAAACGGCGCTCCCAGAGCCGTTTGTCACCACGCGGGCGGCTACGCCGCCGCGGCCAGGTCCTCGAGCGCCTTCAGCACCTCGTCGTCGTGCGTCTTCGGCGAGACCTTCGGGATGACGTGCGCGATCGTCCCGTCGGCGTCGATGATGAACGTCGCCCGGTTCGCGCCCATGTACTTCTTGCCGTACATCGACTTCTCGCCCCAGACGCCGTACGCCTCGCACACGGCGTGGTCGGCGTCGGCCAGCAGCGTGAAGTTCAGCGATTGCTTGTCGTGGAACTTCTTGACCGCCTCGACCGGGTCGGGCGAGACGCCCAGCACGCGCACGCCGGCCTTCGTGTAGTCCGGCAGGTGGTCGCGCACGCCGCACGCCTGCGTGGTGCAGCCGGGCGTGTCGGCCTTGGGATAGAAGTACAGGACGACCGTCTGCCCCTTGAGGTCGGACAGCTTGACGCGGTTGCCGTCCTGGTCGGGGAGGTCGAAGTCGGGTGCCTTGGTGCCGGTTTCGAGCATCGGCCCATGCTCGCACGCCTGGCGGGCAGGGTCGGGCGGCGGTCAGTCGACGATGAGGACGACGCCGGACGGCTCGGTGAGCGCATCCACGGTTCGCTCGGCCGCACGGTCGATGTGCACGCGCGGCTCGCCGGGCGGCTCGCCCTCGTGATAGGTGCCGGGACCGTAGAACTGCCCGTAGCGCAGCACGACCCCGCCCTCGGCGAGGACCGACCGCTCGAGTTCCGCGACCGCCTCGGCGGCGGCAGCGTCCGGCAGCGGCCAGGCGACGCTTTGCGCGATGAGCGTCGGCGATCCGCTCCGTCGCGCCGCCTCGATCAGGTTCCGGGTGCCTTCGGTGCGGATGCGCGCGTTGCGTTCGGCGTGGGCACCGATCCGCGCGGCGTCGTCCGGCAGGTCGGTCAGCTCGTTCAGGACGACGTCGGGCTTGAAGTCACCGACCGCGCGGATCAGCGCTTCCCGGTCGAAGACGTCACACAGGATCGGCTGGGCACCCGACTCGCGGAGCGGTTGGAGGTTGTCGCGCGAGCGCGTCATGCCACCGACCAGGTGCCCGGCCTCGAGCAGGCGTGGGATCAGGCGCAGGCCGATCACGCCGGAGGCGCCGGCGAGGAAGATCCTCATGACCGCTCCTCGGCGCATCGGGCGTCGACCTCACACGCCGCGACGAGCTCCGCCGGCGGCAGATCGGCGCGAAGGCCCGGCTTCTCGCCGCTCACGACGTAGGTCGTCACCGCTCCGACGAGCTCGCAGAACGCGGCGGGCCTGGCCTCGGCCGAGAACAACGCGCGGCACTGCAACCACGTCGCGAACTCGGACTGCAGATCGAACCCGACGCCGAGTGCCGCATGGCCGAACACATCGTGGACGACGCGAAGCTGGTCGAGGACGCCACCCTCTTCGCCGCCGAGCAACGGATGCGGTTCGTCACGGGCGACGGTCGTCAGCGTCATCGACGCGTGGTCGCGCAACTCGGCGACGAGCTCCGCCGCCTCGCGATAGGGCTCGCTCTCGTCGCGGACGTATCGCACCCGCACGCCCAACCCGCCGGACGAGACGATCTCGTACAGCCGGAGCGTCTCGCGCTCGAGCGCGCGGTAGGAAGCGCGGATGGCACCGGCCGGAGCCGCCGGCGTCGCGGTGAACCAGAGACTGACCCGCTCGGCGAGCCCGGGGCGGAGGAAGCCGCTCGTCCTGAGGACGCCCGGGGCGATGAGCGGTTCGCCGGCCAGGCGGTCGACCTCGCGTTGCGCTCGTCGCCACGGAAGGAATGTCTCGCCCGGCGGGGCGGCGCGGTCGGTCATCGGAGCGGTGGTGAATTGATGTCCATGCGAGCAAGCTTGCGCCCGGCCACGAGGTCCTGCGATCGGCGTCGCGTATCGCACCTCCCACGTTGCCGCTCGGTGCCGCGCCCACTTGGCCACGCCCCGTAGACTCGCTCTCCTAGCGGAGGCTGCGCATGCACCGGGCCAGAGCCGATCTCGATGGGATGAAGGTCGCGGCCGAGGACTTCCTCGGCGCGATCCTCGATTCGGCGGCCCAGCCGATCTGGGCCGTGGACTCCGCGGGCCTGATCCGGTTCGCCAACCCGGCCGCCGTCGACGCGTTGGGCTATGACCACGCGGATGAGCTGATCGGCCGCGGCAGTCACGAGACGATCCACTACGAGCATCCGAACGGGACGCCGTTTCCGGCGCGCGACTGCCCGATGCTGCTCCCGCGCGTGACGGGCGAGACCGTCACGAGTGAGCTGGACTGGTTCTTCCGGCGCGACGGGTCGATGTTCCCGGTGTCCTACGTGTCCGTCCCGTTCACGCTGCCCGAAGGCCGCGGCGCCGTGGTGGCCTTCACCGACATCGAGGAGCGATTGCGCGCCGAGCGGGCGCTGCGCGAGCACGACGCGGTGCTGGCGAGCCGCGAGGCCTCGCTGCGGCGGATCGCCACGCTGGTGGCGGGCGGCGCGGGATCGCCGGAGGTGTTCGCCGCGATCGCGCGCGAGGTCGCCCGGGTCCTGGACGTGGCGATGGTCCTGATCTGGCGCTACGAGCCCGACCGCCCCGCGAGCGTGGCCGGCGCGTGGGGCGATCGCCCGCATCCCTTCCGGGCGGGCAGCCGTTGGGAGGCGGACGAGCACACCGTCGCCGCCCTGCTCCCCGAGCCGGGCCGGCCCAAGCGGATCGAGGACTTCGGCGCGATCGGCGGCGCGATCGCCGATGCGCTCTGTGAGGCCGGGATCCGCTCCGGCGCCGGGACCGCGATCGTGGTCGACGGCGAGCTCTGGGGCACGATGGGCGCGGGCGTGGCGGAGGGGGAGCCGTTGGGCGCGGGGCTCGAGGACCGGCTCGCCGAGTTCACCGAGCTGCTCGCCACCGCGATCTCCATGGCGCACGCGCGGACCGACGTTCAGCGGCTCGCGGACGAGCAGGCGGCTCTGCGCCGGGTCGCCACGCTCGTCGCGCGCGAATCGCCTCCGGCGGATGTCTTCCGGGCCGTCACGGAGGAGGTCGGCCGGCTCCTGCAGGTCGAGGACATGAAGCTGGTCCGCTACGAGCCCGACGCAACGGCGACGGTGCTGGCAAGTTGGGGTCAGGACGATGCTCCGACTGCCGCGGGGACGAACTGGAGTCTCGCGGGCGACAGCGTGACCGCGCTCGTGCACCGCACCGGGCGCCCCTCGCGGGTCGACGACTACGCGGATGTCGCCGGCCCGCTCGCGCAGTACCTCCACAGCGTCGGCGTGCGTTCGGCGGTGGCGACGCCGGTCATGGTCGGGCGGCAGTTGTGGGGCGCGCTCATCGCTTCGTCGCGCAAGCCCGAGCCGCTGCCGCCCGGCACGGAATCGCAGATCGCGGAGTTCACCGAGCTCGTCGCCGCCGCGATCGCGAACATCCAGGCGCGCACGGATCTCGCGGCGTCGCGGACGCGCCTCGTGGCCGCGACCGACGCGGAGCGCCGGCGCGTGGTGCGCGACCTGCACGACGGGGCGCAGCGCTGGCTGGTCCACACAATCATCACCCTCAAGCTGGCCAAGCGCGCGGACGAGGAGAAGATCCCGCCGTTGCTGACCGAGGCGCTCGATCACGCTCAGCACGCGATCGACGAGCTGCGCGACCTCGCGCACGGCATCATGCCCGCGGTCCTCACCCAGGGCGGGTTGCGGGCGGGCGTGAACTCGCTCGCGTCGCGGATGCCGGTCCCGATCACGATCGACGTGACGGCGAGCCGGCTTCCCGCCCCGATCGAGGCGGCTGCCTACTTCGTCGTCGCCGAGGCACTCACCAACGTCGCCAAGCATGCTCACGCCTGCCGCGCCGAGGTGACCGCCCGGATCGAGGACGGCACCGTTCAGATCCGGGTGTGCGATGACGGCGTCGGAGGCGCCCGTCTCGACGGCAGCGGGCTCATCGGGCTGACCGACCGGCTGACCGCGCTCGACGGCGAGCTCCACGTCTACAGCCCGGCGCACGGCGGCACCGTCGTCGCGGCCGCCATTCCCGTCCCCGACCGATAGTCCCGACTCGACGGTGCGTGCGGGGACTTACGGACGCTGGGCCGCTCCGCTCCAAATGTGACCTCGATCGCTCAGGTTTCCCTGCACACACGCGGACCGCCCCTACGCTCGGCCTGCGTCGAGGGATGAATCCTCTCGGGCGCGGGAGAGCGGGACCAGCAGCAGAGGGCGCGCGTGTGCGGGCCAGAAGGAGGTTCGCGTGGGATACGCACTGCAGGGACGACTTGGTCGGGCCCCGCTCGCGGTCGTGATCGCATGCGCGCTGTCGCTCGTGTGGAGCGGGCAGGCGTCGGCACGGTTCGGGGCCTCCCCCGAGGGCGTGGAGCGAAACCGGACGAACACCGAGCTGACGGTGACCAGCCTCGGCGCGGGCCAGGGCCTCACCGGGTTCATCGCGAGCTCCGCGAATCCGTTCGACCCGGTGACCGGCGGGTACCCGGCGAGCGATCCGGCGACGGGTCCCGGCTCGGGCTGGTCGCGGCTGAGCCCGGGTTTCGCGGGCATCATCAACGCCAGGCCCGCCGGCGGCGGTGACACGCTCGCCATGTACTGCATCGACATCCTGACGGGCACCAACATCGGCTACGGCTACGCGTTGGGGACCTGGGACGAGGCGAACGTGCCCAACACGGGCTACCTGGCCCGGCTGCTGGCGCGCTACTACCCGAACACCGACGAGCCGCCCGCCCCGAGCAACAATGCGCGGGCCGCTGCCGTACAGGGCGCCATCTGGTTCTTCTCGGATCGGTTCGTGGTCAGCACGAGCGACCCGCTGCACGCCGAGGTGGTGGCGATCGTCAACGACGTCCTGCAGGCCGGCCCGGTGCCCGCGCCGGAGCCGCCGAGCCTGGCGATCGATCCGGGATCGCGGGCCGGTACGGGCGACGTGGTCGGGCCGTTCACGGTCACGACCGACGACCCGCCGGCGACGGTGTCGGCGACGGGCGCTGACATGTTCGCCGACGCGGACGCCACCGAGCCGATCGCCGAAGGCGACTCCGTGCCCTCGGGCCAGAAGATCTGGCTGCGCTCCACCCTGCCGGGCACGGCGGTGCTCGAGGCCAGGGCGCGCGCGACGGTGCCGGGAGGCAACGTCTTCCTCTACGACGGGAACACCCAGGGCATCGACAACGCCCAGAAGCTGATCCTCGCGCGGACGGGCGAGCTGACCACGACGGCCACTGCGACCGCGGAGTTCCGCGACTCGGGGGCGCTGCGGGTGACCAAGACGATCGCCGGCCCGGCTGCCGGGTCGCAGGGCCGCGTCGTCATCCAGGTGCTGTGCGATGACGCCGTCGACCGGCCGCAGTTCGTGATCGACGCCGGCGCCACCGGCGACCGGACCCGCACGTACCGCGACATCACCGTCGGCACCCGCTGCACGGTCGTCGAGACCGTCAACGGCGCCGTCACGGGCATCGATGTCGTGGTCCGCGGCGAGCACAGCCGCGCCACGATCGCCGCCGGCAGGACCGCGGACGTGCGCGTGACCGACACCTACAGCTTCGTCCAGCCGTCGACGCCGGGCACCGTGACGCCGGGGCTGCTGATCACCAAGACGGTGACGGGACCGCTCGCCGGAAACCAGGGAGCGGCCACGGTCCGCGTCGTCTGCAACGAGTCGCTGCTGCTGCCCGACTTCGTGATCGCCGCCGGGACGCCCAGCGGGGCGGTCACGCAGCGCTTCGACGTCCCGGCGGGCTCGGTGTGCACGGTGACCGAGATCGTGAACGGCAGCAGCGAGCAGGTGACGACGACCTCCAGCGGCAACGGCCAGGCGGTGACGGTGGCCGGTGGCTCCGTGGTTCCGCTGACGGTGACCAACCAGCACGGCCGGGCCGCCGTGGAGGAAGCCTCGTCCGGGTTCCTGCGCGTGAGGAAGACCCTCGCCGGACCGGCGGCGGGCCGGCAGGGCCGGATCGTCGTCCACGTGTCCTGCGGCGGGCCGCTGCACGCGTACGTGTTCCGCATCACCGCGCGCACGCGCGCACGGAATGTGTCGCGCGTGTTCCCGGACCTGAGCCCCGGTGATCGCTGCACCGTCACGGAGACCGACACCGGGCGCACCCGGCGGGTCCGCGCGGTCGTGGCGCGCCGGAGCAGGACCGTGACCATCCCCGCCCGCGGCGGCGCGACGGTCACGTTGCGCAACAGCTTCTTCGGCCGGCGGGCGGTCTCGGTGACGGGCTGACGCGGCAGAGCGCGCCCGGCGGCCCGCGACGGGCCGCCGGGCGTCAGCTGATCTCGACGGGCACGCCCAGGAGCTCGTCCGCGCCGACCCGGCGCACGATGCGATCCGCGACCGCGTTCGGCACCCGCACGCAGCCGTGGCTGCGGGCGCTGCCCAGCGGGTCGCGCAGGCTCGCGCCGCCGCGACCGTGGATCGCGACGCGCCCGTCGCCGCCGTTGAAGGTGTCCAGCACCCGGCTGTGCGCGGTCAGGCCGAACACCCAGCTCCCCAGGAACGCGCGCGCCGACCACGGCTGGACCCACAGCACCGCGAACCGGCCACGCGGGGTGGGCGTCGCCGGCGCGCCGATCACCACGCGGGACTTCATCACCACCCTGCCGTCCTGCAGCAGCCTGAGTGAGCGCTTCGCGCGTGAGACGGTGATCCGCCACGGGGTCGGCTCGAGCCGCACACGCGCGCCGCTGACCCAGCCGGAGGCGCTGCTCGGCCGCCACGGGAGCCGCACGCGCACCCAGCAGCGCCCGCGGGCGTCCTCGGCGACGCGCGTGACCATCAGCCACGCGGCGGCCCGTGGCCGCACGGTGCCCGCCGACCGTCGCTCGCGGCCGGGAAGCGTCGTGTAGACCGGGACCGGGCGTGCCACCTCCGCGCGCCAGGCCAGCGCCTCGGTGGGGCCCGCCGCAGGGCACGCCTGCGCGGGTGCCGGCGCGAGCGCGAGCACGCCGAGCGCGCACGCCCCGATGACTCGGCAGCGGAGCATCGACCGCGAGCGTACCCCTGATCGGTCCGGGTCGTTCGCGGTGGTCGCATCCGTGACGGTGCAGAAGGCGACGGTCTGCGTTCGACGCCCTCGGCGCGGGGTGCGTCGCGTGATCGGCGTGGTGCAATTCTGACCTTCTCGCCCCCAACGCGCCAGCTTGAGCCCGCTCATGGGGCGGACGCCGTTGTGAAACCGCAGTGCTGGGGGAAGGCTTCGACGGTGCAGACGTTCGTGCGGGGGACTCAGGGATGGCTCGTCGACGGCGAGCGCGTGCAGGTCCGCCTGCTCGACGAGGACACCGCGCTGGCGCGGACGGTCGCCCGGCCCGCGGCGGACGCGGCTCGCCGGGAGCTCGTCACCCAGACGCTCTGGATCGAGCCGGGCCGCTGGTCGCCGCCGAGCGACGAGTTCGCCGACGGCTTCGACGGCTGGCTGGGGATGCTCATCCTCGACGGCCTCATGGTCCGTCAGATCCACGCGGGCGGGATGCGCTCCTGCGAGCTGCTCGGCCCGGGCGACGTCATCCGGCCCTGGGACGAGGCGCTCGAGTCCTTCGGGTCCTGGCGCGTGCTCGAGCCGACGCGGCTGGCGCTCCTGGACGTGGACTTCGCGCAGCGCGCCCACTGCTGCCCGGGCATCGCCGCCGAGTTGATGCGGCGCACCCTGACCCGCAGCCAGACCCTCGGCGTCCTGCTCGCGCTCACGCACGCGCGGCGTGCCGACGTGCGCCTGCGGACGCTGTTCTGGCACCTGGCCGACCGCTGGGGCCGCGTGACCCCGGACGGGGTCCTGCTGTCACTGCGGATCACGCACAGCCTGATCGCCCAGCTCACCGGGCTCCGCCGCCCGAGCGTCTCCGTGACCCTCGGCGAGCTGGAACGCTCAGGCGAGATCCTCCGGCTCGACCGGGGGACCTGGCTGATGCGCCGCTGAACGGGCCACGCTCACCCGACCGGGTCCGCCAGCGCGATCGTCAACGTGACCGTGTCGCCCGCCGCGATCTTGGCTCGGCGGCGCACGTCGGCCTTCAGCGGCAAGAGGTAGGACCCGCGCTTGGTGTCGGCGAACAGCGACGTCTCCCAGGCGACGCCTCCCACCGTGACCCGCGCGGCGACCGAACCGAACGGCCTGGCGATCGTGCGGGCGCGCACCTCGTCGGCGACGTCGGCCGGCAACGTCACGAAGTGCCATCCGCTCGGGCCGGAATGGCGCCAGACCTCTGCGGTGACGGTGTACACGCGCCTGAGTCTGTCAGCGCGCCGCCCGTGTCGTCCCCGCGAGCGGACACCAGCAGGCGCTCACCGTCGCGAGAGCCCCGCGCCCGCTTTAGGCTACGCCCGACCACAACAAGGACGGTGAGTAATGCGACGAGTTCGGGCTCTGGCGATGACGGGCGGCGCGCTGATCGCGCTGGGCGCGGGAGCGAGCTCGGCACAGGCCGCGGAGCCGATCGAGGGCTCGTGGCTGTTCCAGAACGGCGAGGTGCTGGTGGAGGCGACGGGCCCGGGGACGTACCAGGGGACGGTGGTCAAGCCGACGCGGTTCGCGGTCTGCCCGCACCCCGCGGGTGAGCGGATGTGGCAGATCAGCGGCAGCGGGACGTCGTACACGGGCACGCACATCTGGTACCGGCCGGACTGCAGCCTGGACCCGGGCGGGCAGTCGACGTGGACGATCACGAGCACGGACCCGGCGAACTTCACGCTGCGCTTCTGCTCGATCGCGCCCGGCCGCGGGGTGCCGGTGTTCGACGCGGCGGGCAACCCGATCTCCGGGACGACCTGCAACGACCTCACGCGCACGCTGCCGCCGCAGCCCAAGCCGACGTTCGAGCGCGTCGTGTCGCTGCCGAAGCAGAGCCGCAAGTGCCGCAGCCGGCGCAACTTCCGGATCCGGCTGCGCGAGCCGAAGGCCGATCCGCTGGTGCGGGCGACGGTGCACGTCAACGGCAAGCGGGTGAAGGTGCTCTCCGGCAAGCGGCTGACCGCGCCCGTCGACCTGCGCGGACTCCCGAAGGGCCGTTACACGGTCCGGATCTCCGCGACGACCGCCTCGGGCAAGGAGATCAAGGGCACGCGCCGCTACCGCACCTGCGCGCCCAAGCGCCGCGGATGAGGCGACGGCGCCCGGTGCCCGCGAGAAGGGCACCGGGCGCCGCGACGGCTCACTTCTTGACGTCGAAGCGGTCCAGGTCCATGACCTTGGCCCACGCCGCCGCGAAGTCGCGCACGAACTTCTCGCGCGCGTCGTCGGACGCGTAGACCTCGGCCAGCGCGCGCAGCTCGGAGTTGGAGCCGAACACGAGATCCGCGCGGGTGCCGGTCCAGCGCAGCTCGCCGTTGATGCGGCCCTCGTACTGCCCGTCGGGCGTGGCGGTCCACTCGGTGCCGAGCTCGAGCAGGTTCACGAAGAAGTCGTTCGTGAGCGTGCCCGGGCGGTCGGTGAGGACGCCGAGGGCGGAGCCGTCCCAGTTGGCGCCGAGCACGCGCAGGCCGCCGACCAGGACGGTCATCTCGGGCGCGCTCAGGTTCAGCAGGTTCGCGCGGTCGATCAGCAGGTACTCCTCGCGCAGGCGGTTCTTGTCCGCGCGGTAGTAGTTGCGGAAGCCGTCCGCGGTCGGCTCGAGCGGCTCGAAGGACGCGGCGTCCGTCCACTCCTCGGACGCGTCGCCGCGCCCCGGCGTGAACGGCACCTGGACCGGAACGCCGCCGTCGGCCGCCGCCTTCTCCACCGCGGCGGTGCCGCCGAGCACGATCAGGTCCGCGAGCGAGACCGGCTTGCCGAAGCCCGCCTGGATGCCCTCGAGCACGCCGAGCACCTTCGCGACGCGGGCCGGGTTGTTGACCTCCCAGTCCTTCTGCGGCGCCAGGCGGATGCGCGCGCCGTTGGCGCCGCCGCGCTTGTCGCTGCCGCGGAAGCTCGCCGCCGACGCCCAGGCCACCGAGACCAGCTCGGAGACCGACAGCCCGGAGGCCAGGATCCGTGTCTTGAGCTCGGCGACGTCCTCGTCGGAAAGCTGCGGGCCGGCCGGCACCGGGTCCTGCCAGATCAGCGTCTCGGACGGGACCTCGGGGCCGAGGTAGCGGTGGATCGGCCCCATGTCACGGTGCGTGAGCTTGAACCAGGCGCGCGCGAACGCGTCCGCGAACTCGTCCGGGTTCTCGTGGTAGCGGCGCGAGATCTTCTCGTAGACCGGGTCGAAGCGCAGCGCGAGGTCGGTGGTGAGCATCGTCGGCGCGCGGCGCTCGGAGTCCGGGGCGGGACCGGGGATCGTGCCCGCGCCCGCGCCGTCCTTGGCCACCCACTGGTAGGCGCCGGCCGGCGACTTGGTCAGCTCCCACTCGTAGCCGAAGAGGTGGTCGAAGAACTCGGTCGTCCACTGGGTCGGGCGCGTGGTCCAGGTGACCTCCAGGCCGGAGGTGATCGTGTCCTCGCCCTTGCCGGTGCCGTAGGAGTTCTTCCAGCCCAGGCCCATCTCCTCGAGCGGCGCGCCCTCGGGCTCGGGCCCGACGTAGACGTTCGGATCCGCGGCGCCGTGGGTCTTGCCGAACGTGTGGCCGCCGGCGATCAGCGCGACGGTCTCCTCGTCGTTCATCGCCATCCGGCCGAACGTCTCGCGGATGTCGCGGGCGGCGGCGACGGGGTCGGGGTTGCCGTTCGGGCCCTCCGGGTTGACGTAGATCAGGCCCATCTGGACCGCGCCCAGCGGCTGCTCGAGCTCACGGTCGCCCGTGTAGCGCTCGTCGCCCAGCCACTCGGTCTCCGGGCCCCAGTAGACGTCCTCGTCCGGCTCCCAGACGTCCTCGCGGCCGCCGGCGAAGCCGAAGGTCTTGAAGCCCATGGTCTCCAGCGCGACGTTGCCCGCGAGGATCATCAGGTCCGCCCACGACAGGTTCTGCCCGTACTTCTTCTTTACGGGCCAGAGCAGGCGCCGTGCCTTGTCCAGATTGCCGTTGTCGGGCCAGCTGTTGAGCGGCGCGAAGCGCTGCTGGCCCGCGCCACCACCGCCGCGGCCGTCGCTGATCCGGTACGTGCCCGCGCTGTGCCACGCCATGCGGATGATGAACGGGCCGTAGTGGCCGAAGTCCGCGGGCCACCAGTCCTGCGAGGTGGTCAGGACCTCGGCGATGTCCTGCTTGACCGCGGCGAGGTCGAGCTGGTTGAACGCCTCGGCGTAGTCGAAGTCCTCCCCGAGCGGGTTCGCGACCGCCGGGTTCTTGGCCAGGATCTTGAGGTTGAGCCGGTCCGGCCACCAGCCGCGGTTGCCGCCGCCCTGGGTCGGATGCGGGGCGCGCGCGCCATGGACGGGGCAGCCTTCCGCCTGGATCGGCTCGTTCATGTCCCCGACGACGGCGTCGGGCTTCTCGGTTGCTGACAAGGGAACCCCCCCGGGTTGTGTTCAGTTACGGCAGTCGGGGCACAGGCCCCGGTAGACGACCTCGGCCTCGTCGATGAGGAAGCCGTGGTCGTCGTCGGGTGTGAGGCAGGGCGCCGCGCCGACCGCGCAGTCGACGTCGGCGATCGCGCCGCAGGAGCGGCAGACGATGTGGTGGTGGTTGTCACCGACCCGCGCCTCGTAGCGGGCCACGGATCCGGGCGGCTGGATGCGCCGGACCAGGCCCGCCTCGGTCAGCGCCACGAGCACGTCATAGACGGCCTGTTGGGAGACGTGACCGAGCTCTTCCCGCACGATCCCGACGAGCGACAGCGTGTCGGTGTGCGGGTGCTCGTGCACGGCGGCGAGCACGGCCAGGCGCGGACGCGTGACGCGCAGGGAGGCCCCGCGCAGCATCCGCTCGAGTTCCGTGACCGCCGGCACGAGGCGGAACCCTTTCACATAATCTGGATGGATTCCAGATTAGGTTTCATGCGAGACTCGCGAGATGAAGGTTCTCGCGCTCGCCATCGCCCTGCTCGCCCTCGCCGCCCCGGTCGCGTACGCGCAGGACGAGCCACCCAAGCTCAAGGGCACGCTCAGCTACGCCCGCACGGGCGGGATCGCCGGGGTGAGCGACAGCTTCAAGATCAAGCGCACGGGCAAGGCGCGGCTGAACGGCCGCAGCTTCCGCCTGCGCAAGGTCGAGCGCGAGGCGATCGCGGAGCTGCTGGTGAAGGTCGACCTGGGCAAGCTCAAGGTCAAGGCCAAGGAGCCGGTGGCCGACGCCTTCAACCACTCGCTCCGCTACCGCGGCAAGTCGATCGCCTACGACGACCCGTCGACGCCCAAGAAGCTGAAGAAGCTGACCAAGCTCCTCGGGCGCCTGATCGCCAAGTACGACGACAACTAGGCCGGCGCGCCCGTGTAGAACGCGGTCGTGCGCTCGGCGGCGCCGCGCGCCCACTCGGCGTCCGCGCCCCAGGCCACGGCCGCGTCGCCCCAGGCCTCGCTCGAGAGCGTGTAGAAGCGCTTGCCCTCCTCGGATGCCGCCCAGGCCTCGGGCTCGTCGATGCCCGCGCCCGACTCCAGGTGCAGCGAGAGGCCGAGCACCGCGCCGTCCCAGCCGACGCCGACCGCGCCCGGGCCGAACTGGTCCCAGAACTCGCGGGCGCGCTCGTCCTCGGCGAGCGCGATGTGCTCGAGCACGAAGCGCGTGCCGGTCTCGATCGGCTCGAGCGTCACGGTCAGCCACGACACGGCGCCCTGCATCTCCCACGTGGTCGAGAAACTGCGCGGCGGGTCGCAGGCCTCGATCGTGCCACCCGCGTTGCCCTGGAGCTGGTAGCGGCCGCCGAGCCGCAGATCACCCTCGACCGGCAGGAACCAGCGCGGGATCCGCTCCGGGTTGGTGACCGCGTCCCAGACGTCCTCGACGGAGTCGCGGTAGTCGCGGGAGACCTTGACCACGCGCGCAGCGCCGGCCTCGATCACGCGGTCGCCCACCTCGCGCCGGATCTGGTTGATGTGGGTCTCGACGTCGATGCTCACTGCTGCTGCCTCCGTTCGCGTCGGCCGCGCGCCAGCTCGGTCTCGAGCGCGTCGAGCGGCTGCTGCCAGAACGCGCGGAAGCGCTCCAGCCAGTCGTCGACGCCGCGCAGCGGCTCCGGGTTGACCGAGTAGAGGCGCCGGTTGCCCTCGGGCCGCACGGTCGCGAAGCCGGCCTCGCGCAGGACGCGCAGCTGGCTGGACACCGCGGGCTGGCTGATGCCGAACTCCGCCTGCACGATCTCGCTGACCGCGCCCGACGACATCTCGCCCTGGGCCAGGAGCTCCAGGATCCGGCGCCGCACCGGGTCGCCGAGGATGTCAAACGCCTCCATCGCGACTTATATTAGCGATGTCTTATATAGATCGCTACTTCAACAGACGCGACAGCCGGCGGTCCTTGAGGATCCGGCCCTCGGTCTGGCAGTGCGGGCAGTAGGTCATCACGTAGTCCTCGTAGAAGACCGCCTCCAGCACGGTCTCGCAGCGCGGGCACGGCTGGCCCTGGTGGGCGTGCACGCGCGTCGGCTTCGGGAACTTCTCGGGCAGCGGGAGCGCGACCTTCTCCTCGTAGACGTCGATCACGCGGCCGAGCTCGGAGACCATCGCGTCGCGCAGCGCGGTGGCCTCGCGCTCGGAGAGGTCGTCGCCGCGCTTGAACGGCGAGAGCTTGGCGGCGTGCAGGATCTCGTCGACCCACGTGCGGCCGATGCCCGCGATCACCTGCTGGTCGCGGAGCAACGAATGCAGCGGGCGGTTGGAGGCCAGCAGCTCCTTCAGCGCGGGCGGGTCCGGCCACGCCTCCGGGCCGAGCGACTTCAGCGACGGCTCGGCGTCCAGGCCGTCGAGCGTCAGCAGCTTCACCCACGCCGCCTGCTTGGTGCCGAACTCGCGCAGGCGCAGCTCGCGGTCCTGGGGCAGGCGGATCAGCACGCGCGAGGTCTTGTCGCGCATGGACGCCCGCTTGTCGTAGAGCATCAGCCGGCCCGCGGACATCAGGTGCATGAGCAGCGTCAACGGGCCGTGCGACGCGGTCTCGGCCTCGAGCAGGATCAGCTTGCCGCGCCGTCGGACGTCGGTGAACGTCGCGCCGTCGAGCGCCGACAGCGGCGGATCGAACGTCTTGAGCGCGTTGATCCCCGGCGTCATCACCGATTCGATCGTCTGCCCGGGCAGCTCCGCGGCGAGACGGCGGGCCGTGATCTCCATCTCGGGCAGCTCGGGCACGATCGTTCACGTTAGCCTGCGGACGGTGGATCCGTGGATCAGGGAGGCCGCGGCGGAGATCGCCAAGCGCGCGCCGCGTGAGCTCGAGGCCCTCGTGGCCGTGTCCTCGCCCAGCGGCGACGTGCACGGCGCGGACGAGTGCCTCGCCATCTGCGCGGCGCTGCTGCCCGACGAGGCGGAGATCGAGCGCGTCCCGTGCTCGAGCCCCGGGCACGCCGACGATCTCGTCGCCCGCCTGCGCGGGACGGGCAGCGGGAAGGTGCTGCTGCTCGGGCACGTCGACACGGTGGTCGCGCACGCCGAGCACAAGCCGCTGCGGCGCGTGGGCGAGCAGCTGCTCGGCTCGGGCAGCGTGGACATGAAGGGCGGCGACATCCTCGCCATCGGCGCCGTGCGCGCGCTCGCCCGCCGCCCCGAGCTCTACGAGCAGGTCGCCCTGCTGCTGGTCAACGACGAGGAGTGGCGGACCGCCGACTTCGCCCACGTCGACCGCTTCGCGGGGTTCGACGCCTGCCTGTGCTTCGAGGCCGGCGAGCTGGCCGGGGAGGCCGAGGGCGTCGTCGTGCGGCGCAAGGCCGCGGGCACGATCCGCGTCCTCGGCCACGGCCGCAGCGCCCACTCAGGCTCCGCCCCCGACCGCGGCCGCAACGCCCTGCTCGCGCTCGCCGCCGCCGCCCAGGCCGTCGCCGCCCGCCACGACCCGCACGGGCCGTCGCACCTGACCGCGGTCCCGACCGTGCTGCGCGCGGGCGACGCGTTCAACGTCGTACCCGGCACGGGCGAGCTGTTCTGCGACCTGCGCGCCGACGACCTCGACGCGATCGAGCGCGTGCTGACCGCGATCCCCGCCGACGTCGGCGGCGTGCGCGTGGAGGCCGAACTGATCCGCCGCTGGCCGGGCATGCACTCCGAGGCGCACACCGCGGGGTTGCTCGCCGCGGCGTCGGAGGCGCTCGGCCGCCCGATCGCCGGCGTCCCGCGCGGCGGCGCGAGCGACGCGTCGCACTTCGCCGCCGCGATCCCGGTCACAGTCGACGGCCTCGGCCCGCGCGGCGGCAAGGCGCACAACCCCGACGAGTTCGTGCTCGAGGCCTCGCTGCAGCCGCGCGCGGAGGTCGCGCTGGCGCTCATCCTGGCCGCGCTCGGGGGTTAGGGCGTGGCAGCGGTGGGCGGCGCGGTCGTGCGCGGCGGCTGAACACCAGGGCGATAAGGGGAGGGGAGCGTGGTGGCCGGATCGCGCGCGCGCTTCGCGGCCCCGTTGCCCGGGCACCTCTTCGCGCCGCGCGGGTGGGGTGCCCCTCTGCGCTTCACCCTGAGGAAACCAGAGAGCCGCACCCCCCTCGATCGATATATCGAGAAGGGCCAAAACGTCCCCGAGCGAAGACCCGAATGTCCCACCGTCTCCGTGGCCCGTACCTTGACGGTATCCCTGCACGCGCAGCGGGCAAAGGTGCGCGGCCAACGGGCGCGCGAAGTGATGGCGCGATGCCGGCCACCACGCTCCCCCTCCCTTATCGCCCCGGTGTTCGTCCACCCGGCGCTGCCGTCACCGGCGCAACGCCTCGGAGAGCGCCTCGATCTCCTTGGGCCGCATCAACACCAGCAACTGACCGGCGGCGCGCGACGCCTTCAACCCCGCGATCCCGCCCTTCTTGAAGTCCACGCGCGCCCCCGTGAAGTCGTAGACGACCTGGGAGAAGGAGGGCTCGTGGCCGACGACCAGGATCTTCGCGTCCTCGCCGTGGGCCTCGAGCAGGGCCAGGGCGTCGACGCGGCTGAAGCCGTTGGCGAGCGCGGGCTCGCGCACGGGGTCGATGCCCAAGTGGGCGCAGGCGAGCTCGGCCGTCTCCCACGCACGCACCTTGGGGCTGGCGTAGCAGGCGGCGAACTCCTCGTTGACGGCCGCGAGCGCGGCGCCGGCGGCGTCGGACTGGCGGCGGCCGCGCGGGGTCAGCTCGCGCTGGGCGTCGGGCTTTGAGTCGTGCGGCACGGCCTCGCCGTGCCGCAGCATCCAGAGTTGCGGCGCCATCGCCGCATCAGCTTACGCTGCCGCGAAGAGCGTGGCGGGCTCCTCGAAGCGCCAGTAGCTCAGGGCGCGATACGGATCCTCGGCCGCGTGGCGCCCGTGGCTCAGCTGCGGGGAGTCCTCGACCTGCCAGCGCGCGAACGGGGTGCGCAGGAAGAAGCCGTCCGACCAGAGGTCGTCGACGGACAGCATCCGCTTGCCGCCGAACGGGCCGTGCAGGTGCACGACGACGAGCTCGACCTCGCCGCCGTCGAAGGGGTAGGTGTCGACGACCGAGCCGACCGTGTCGCCGGCGCCGTCGATGACCTCGCGCCCCAGGGTGCTCCACCGTGTCCATCGCTTCCGCATGCTCTGAACATCGGAGCGACGGGGCCGGTGGAACACCGGGTCGGGACCCTAATAGCCCTGGACGGCGGGGCCGGTGTAGCCGCCCCACTTGACGCGGTACTTCTGGCCGTCGCGGTGGGTGGTGGTGAGCGCGTAGACGCCGGTGCTGGTGGTCGTGACCTTCTTGAGCACGCGCCACTTCTTGCCCTTGGGCTTGCGCTCGATCGTGACCGTGGTGGTCGCGCGGTGCGGGCGCACGAGCCCCCAGAGGACGTCGCTGCGCCCGTAGATCTCGACCGCGAGCGGGAGCCGGAAGCCCTCGTAGGCGGGCTTGGGCTTGCCGTCGGAGCGGCGCAGGCCGCTCTCGAAGCCGCCGTAGCGGTAGCCGTCCGTGCGCGGCGGGTCGTCGCTCATCAGGTACTGGGAGAACGTGACCACGCGCGGGTTGACGTACGCGATGTGCTCGGCGATCGCCAGGTAGGCGGCCTGCTTGGCCAGCGAGACCCCGGCGACCTTGTCCGGCGTGGACTGGATGCCGAACTCGGTCAGGTGCACGGGCAGGTTCTTCGGCAGCACGCCCGCCTTGCCGGCCTTGTCCAGCGCGCTGACCAGCCGCGAGAGCACGCCGATCGTCACGTCGTCCTTGTTGGCGGGCTTGAAGCGCGGCCCCTGGCTGGTCGTGTACGCGTGGTGGGCGTAGCCGTCGGCCTCGAGCCGCGCGCACTTCTTCGCCTTGCGGTACTTGGAGTTCAGGCACGTCATCTCGCGCAGGAACACGAGCGGGTGGACGATGTTCGAGTTCCCGCGCGGCGAGGTCTCGGCGATCAGGATCGTGTCGTCGCGGTTGGCAGGCGTCGAGCGCAGCCCCTTGTAGGCCGCCTGGTAGAGCTTGCGGTACAGCCGCGGCGAGTAGGGCTTGCCCTTCTTGTACTGCGGCTTGAGGAACTGCGGCTGGTTGGGCTCGTTCCAGATCGACCAGGTCGCCACGTCGTCGCCGAAGCGGCGCCCGAGCGCGGTCGCGAACGCGCCGAACTCCTTGACGTCCGGCTGCGTGAGGTTGTCCTTGCGGCCCTTGGTCGCCCAGCGCGGCACGGGGCCGGTGATCGTGAGCGTCACCGCCACGCCCTTGGCCTTGGCGGCGGCGATCAGGCCGTCGAGGTTGTCCCACTTGTCGGCCGGGTAGGCGGCCGGGTCGGCGGCGTCGAACACAGGGCGCGTGCGGCTGTCCGGGTCGGGCGCGTAGTCGCGCCAGTAGACGAGCTGCCGCACGTGCCGGACGCCGAACGCGGTGATCTGGTCCAGGGTCGCGTCACGCGTGGAAGCCGAGAGCAGCTCACGCGGAGCTTCGAAGGTGACGGTCTGCCGCGGCGAGGCCCACGCGGACGCGGGCCAGCACAGGACGGCGATGAGGAGAAAGAGAAGTCGTCGCATAAAGAGGCCGGCGGGACGGCCGGCTCAGAACTTCCAACGGGTCACCTACCCGGAGGTCGCGCTCCTTATCGACAGTTTACGATCGATCTCTGGGCGCAATCGTTGATACCCACGAGCAGGCGGGCGCACTCCCGCGGCCGCCGCTGCTGATCCGGCGTCCGCTCGAAGCGTTCCTCGACGAACACGGCCTGGGCGCGGGCGAGCTGGAGGCCGAGCCGATCGGCGAGGGCCACTCCAACGTCACCTACCTGATCCGGCGCGGCGGGCAGGAGTGGGTGCTGCGCCGCCCGCCGCGACCCCCGCTGCCGCCGTCGGCGCACGACGTGCTGCGCGAGGCGCGGCTGCTCAAGGCCCTCGAGAACACGAACGTCCGCGTCCCGAAGGTCCTCGCCACCGGCGAGGACGAATCACTGCTCGGCGTCCCGTTCTACGTCATGGAGCGCGTCCACGGCGAGGTGCTCTCGACCGACGTCCCGCCCGCGCTCACCCCCCGGCGCATCGGCGACGAGCTGATCGACGCGCTGGTCGAGGTCCACGCCGTCGACTGGCGCGCCTGCGGCCTGGAGGGCTTCGGCAAACCGACGGGCTACCTCGAGCGCCAGGTCCGCCGCTTCAGCGGCCTCTGGGAGCACAACGCCACGCGCCCGATCCCCGCCGTCGACGAGGTCGCCGACTGGCTCAAGCGACACATCCCCCAGTCCGGCCCGGCCACGCTCGTCCACGGCGACTACCGGCTCGGCAACGTGATGTTCACCGGCGACCGCCTGAGCGCGATCTTCGACTGGGAGCTGGCCACGATCGGCGACCCGCTGGCCGACGTCGGCTACCTGCTCGCCACCTGGGCCCAGGCCGGCGACCCCGACACGATGGTCGCGTCGCTGACGACGGTCACGCGGCGCCCCGGCTTCCCCACCCGCGACGAGCTCGTCGCCCGCTACGAGCAGCGCTGCGGGCGCTCGATGTCCGACCTGCGCTGGTACACGACGCTCGCGCTGTGGAAGTCCGCCGTCTTCCTGGAGGGCTCCTACAAGCGCCGGCTGGCGGGCTCGACCGACGACCCGTTCTTCGACCGCCTCAAGGACGGCGTGCCCGAGATCGCCGAACGAGCTCGCCGCACCGCACTCGAATAGCCGTCCACTGGACGCATGTCGGACTTCAGTTCCGGCGTCGAGAGTGGGAGGCTCTCCCGTACTCCGGCAAGGACGTCGGAGACTTTCGGACAAGGGCAAGGTTGCTCATCTCTCAAGGAATGGGACAGGTGGCGGTGCGCCGTGCGGCGGACCGTCTCGAGGCGACGGCGGCACGGTCTGGATACCGTCGCCGCCGTCAACTCGCCCACCCGCCCGACGCGGAGGCCCTGGTCGCCGCGGCCACGGACCGGGCCCGCGAGGGAGATGAGGACGCGCTGCGTCTGCTCTACCTGCTCTACGCGGACAACGTCTTCGGCTACGTGCTGTCGATCGTGCATGACGAGCACGACGCCGAGGACATCACCAGCGAGGTGTTCTCACGCCTGTCGCGGGCGCTCACGCACTACCGCGTGAGCGCCACCCCCTTCGCGGCGTGGCTGTTGAGGGTCGCCCGGAACGCTGCGCTCGACCACCTGCGAGCGCAGCGTTCCGTGCCGCGTGCCGAAGTCCACCCGCCGACCGCGCTCGCCGACCCCGGCCGCCTCGACGACCTGCGGGCCGCGTTGCAGGCGCTGCCGTTCGACCAGCGCCAGGTGCTCGTCCTGCGGCTGGTCGCCGGGCTCACCCCGGCCGAGGTCGCGGACCGGCTCGGGCGCTCGGTCGACGCCGTGCACGCGCTCCAGCACCGCGCGCGCCGGCGCCTGCGCGAGGAGCTCACGAGCGCGGGCCGCGCGCCCGTCAGCGTCCCCAGAGCAGCTTGATGCCGCGCTCGAGCAAGCGCGTCACGCGCGCGTTGTACGGGAAGTAATGGATCTCGCGCTTGGGCGCGAAGCGGGTCACCAGCAGCGCCTGCTGCCGCGTGTACTTGCGCAGGCCCGCCGGGCCGTGGCGGACGCCCAGGCCCGACTGCTTCCAGCCGCCCATCGGCAGCTCCAGCGCCATGTAGTTGACGGCCGCGTCGTTGACGCAGACCGCGCCGGCGTCGATCCGCCGCGCCAGCCGCTCGCCCTTGGCCAGGTCCTTGGTGAACACCGCCGCGCCGAGGCCGTACGGCGAGTCGTTGGCGCGCGTGATCGCCTCCTCGGCGTCCGCGACCTTCATCACCGGCAGCGTGGGGCCGAACGTCTCCTCGCGCATCGCGGTCATCGAGTGGTCGACGTCGGCCAGCACCGTCGGCTCGTAGAAGCGGCCCGCGCCCGCGCGCGCCCGGCCGCCCGTGAGCACGCGCGCGCCCGCGTCGCGCGCCTGCTGCACGTGGCGCTCGACGATCTCCAGCTGCGGCGGGAACGTCACCGCGCCCACGTCGACCGTGCCGTAGCCGTCGGCCGGGCCCTGTCGCAGCGCCTTCGCCTTCTCGGCCACCTTGGCGACGAACGCGTCGTAGACCGGCGCCTCGACGTACACGCGCTCGATCGAGATGCAGGTCTGGCCGCCGTTCTGCATCGAGTAGTAGAGCGCCGCGTTGGCCGCGCGCTCGAGGTCGGCGTCGGCCAGCACGATCATCGGGTCCTTGCCCCCGAGCTCCAGCGAGACCGGGGTCAGCGTCTTCGCGGCCCGCTCCATCACCAGCCGGCCCGTGCGCGTGGAGCCGGTGAACATGACCATGTCCACCTCGTCGATCAGCGCGGCGCCGGTCTCGCCCGTGCCGATCGCGACGCTGAAGACGCCCTCCGGGAGCCCGCACTCGCGCAGCGCGCGCTCGAACAGCAGCGCGGTCAGCGGCGTCACCTCGGATGGCTTGACGACGACGGCGTTCCCCGCGGCGAGCGCTGGGATGGCGTCGCCGACCGAGTTGACGAGCGGGTAGTTCCAGGGGCCGATCACGCCGACGACGCCGACGGGCCGGTAGCGGACGACCATCTTGCGGGCGAACACGAGCGGGTTGGTCGTGCGCACGCGCTCGTCCGCAAGCCATTTCGGCGCCTTGCGCGGCCAGAAGCCGAGCGCGTTGGCGCCGTAGGCGACCTCGACCAGCAGCGCGTCCTCACGCGTCTTGCCGGTCTCGGCCACGATCGTGTCCGCGACCTCGTCCGCGTGCTCGACCACCCACTTCTGCGCGCGCTTGAGAATCCGGCCACGGCCTTCGTAGCCCAGCGCCTCCCAGGCCGGCTGGGCTGAGCGCGCCCGCGCGACGAGCGCGGCCACGTCCTCGGTCTCCGCGAGTTCGCGGATGACCTCCCCCGTGGCGGGATTCTCGACCGCGATCACGACACGGTCAGCTTCTCGATCTTCGCGTCCTCGCGCGGCCGGTCGCGCGCGTCCGTCGGCAGGCCCTCGATCTTGTCGACGACCTCCATGCCGGCGGTGACCATGCCGAAGACCGTGTGCTTGCCATCCAGCCAGTCGGCCTTGGGGATGGTGACGATGAAGAACTGCGAGCCGTTCGTGTTCGGGCCGGCGTTGGCCATCGCCAGCGCGCCGCGCACGACCTTGTGCTCGTTGATCTCGTCCTCGAACTCGTAGCCCGGGCCGCCCGTGCCGGTGCCCTGCGGGCAGCCGCCCTGGATCATGAAGTCCTTGATCACCCGGTGGAAGATCAGCCCGTCGTAGAAGCCCTTCTCCGAGAGGTCCTTGAAGTTCTGGACGGTCTTGGGCGCGTCCTCGTCGAACAGCTCGAACGTGATGTCACCGTGGTTGGTGCTCATCGTGGCAACGCTCATTGGCGGCCTCCCTAGTTGCGGATGGGCTCGAGGGCCACGGGCATGCCCTGGACCTCCTTGACGCGCTCGACGATCCTCGACACCGCGTCGGCGGGGATCTCCACCAGCGCGAAGCGCTCGAGCACGCGGACGTTGCGGATCGCCTCGCCGTCCAGGCCCGACGCGGTCATGGCCGCGATCAGGTCCTTGGCCTCGACGCCCTCGTGGCGCCCGGCGGTGGCGATCAGCTTCGTGTACGGGCCGCCGTTGGTGGCGATCTCGTCGTGCGGCTTGCGGTGGCGGCGCGGGCGCGGCTCGTGCGCGCGCTCCGGGGCGATGTGCGCGCCCTCCACCCACGGCGAGATCTTCGTCGACGCGTGGTTCTCGATCGCCTCCAGCTCGCGCCGCTGGCGCGGCTCGACGAACGTGATCGCGCGGCCCGAGCGCCCGATCCGGCCCGTGCGGCCGATCCGGTGCACGTAGACGTCGGGCGAGGTGGGCACGTCGAAGTTGACGACGTGCGTGACCGTGGAGATGTCCAGGCCGCGGGCGGCGACGTCGGTGGCGACGAGGATCGGCACGCGCCCGCCCTTGAAGCCGATCATCACGCCGTCGCGGGCGCCCTGGCTCATGTCGCCGTGCAGGGCCTTGACGTTCATGCCCTTGTCGCGCAGCGTGCGGTAGAGCTGGTCGCAGCGGACCTTCGTGCGCGTGAAGACGATCGCCTGCTTGGGACGCTCGGACTCGAGCACGCGCACGAGCGCCGCGGTCTTCTCCTGCGGCTTGGTCTCCAGGTAGAACTGCTCGACGGTGTCGATCGTCAGCGTCGCGGCCTTGACCTTGACCGTCACCGGGTCGTAGAGGTGGCGCTCGGCGAGGCGGCGGATCTCCGCCGGCATCGTGGCGCTGAAGAGCGCGGTCTGGCGGCTGCCGGGCGCCAGGCTGAGGATCTTCTCGACGTCCTCGAGGAAGCCGAGGTCGAGCATCTCGTCGGCCTCGTCGAGCACGATGTAGCGCGTGCTGTGCAGGATCAGCGAGTGGCGGGAGATGAGGTCGAGCACGCGCCCGACCGTCCCGACCACGACCTGCCCGCCCTGGCGCAGCTGCGCCTGCTGGGTGCGGATCGGCGCGCCGCCGAAGACGGCCACGGGGTCGATCCCCTTGCGCGACCCGTACGCGCGCAGCGCCTGGGTGACCTGGATGCACAGTTCGCGCGTGGGCGTGAGCACGAGCGCCTGCACCTCGTCCTCGTTCGGGTCCACGAACTCCATCAGCGGCAGCCCGAACGCGGCGGTCTTGCCCGTGCCCGTCTGCGCCTGGCCGATCACGTCGCGGCCCTCCAGCAGCGGCGGGATGGCCTGCTCCTGGATCGGGCTCGGCGACTCGTAGCCGACGTCTTGGAGGGCCTGCAGGAGCGGCTCGGACAGTCCGAGATCGGCGAAGGTCGTCATTTGCGGGCTAAGAGGCTAGCGCTGCGCCCGCGCGCAGCGCCGCTACCCTCACGGCCCTTATGTCGCTCACCGTGGTCGGATCCATCGCCTTCGACGCCGTCGAGACCGAGGCCGGAAAGCGCGATCGCCTGCTGGGCGGCGCCGCCGTGCACTTCTCGCTCGCGTCCTCGTTCCTCGCCGAGACCCGCGTCGTCGGGCCCGTCGGGGACGACTTCACCCAAGCCGAGTACGCCGTCCTGCACGACCGCGGCGTGATCACCGACGACGTCGAGCACGTCCCGGGCGGCAAGACGTTCTTCTGGGCCGGCCGCTACGAGCGCGACGTCAACATCCGCCACACGCTGCAGACCGACCTCAACGTCTTCGAGCACTTCGAGCCCAAGCTCAGCGAGGCCTCGCGCGCGGCCGACGTGCTGTTCCTGGCCAACATCCAGCCCGACCTGCAGCGCGCCGTGCGCGAGCAGTGCACGGGCGCGCGCTTCGCGGCGCTGGACACCATGAACCTCTGGATCGACATCGCGCGCGAGTCGCTGGTCAAGACGATCGGCACCGTCGACTGCCTGATCGTCAACGACGGCGAGGTCAAACAGCTGACCGACGAGCCCAATCTCGTGCGCGCCGCGCGCGCGGTGATGGAGCTCGGCCCGCGCGTGGTCGTGGTCAAGCAGGGCGAGTACGGCAGCGCCATGTTCACCGAGGACGGCGTCTTCGGCATCCCCGCCTACCCGACCGCGGACGTCGTCGACCCGACGGGCGCCGGCGACACGTTCGCGGGCGGCTTCATGGGCTACGTGGCCGCGCACGCCGACGAGGAGATCACGGACGAGCTGCTGCGCCGGGCGATGGCGTACGGCACGGCGCTGGCCTCCTTCAACGTCGAGGCCTTCGGCACGGAGCGCATGCAGACGCTCACCGCCGAGGAGGTCAACGAGCGCGTCGCCGAGCTCGCGCGCGTGACGGTGTTCGACGCCTCGCCGGTACCGCTGCGCGCGTAGCGCCATCGGCGTACCATCCAGCGTCGTGGGCTGGGCGATGCTGTACTTGTTCGTGTTCCTCAAGCTGCCGATCCTCGCGCTGTGCTGGCTGGTCTGGTGGGCGATCCACCAGACCGACGAGGAAGACGGGGTCCGCGACGACGGCGGCTCGAAGCTGCCGCGCCGCCGGCATCCGCGCCCGCGCCTGCCGCGGCCGCCCCGACGCGGCGGCCCGGGGTGCGGCGCACGGGCCCCGACGCCGCCCCCGCGGATCCGTTCGGTGACGGCCGCGGGCCGCGCGCGCGAGCTTCATCAGTAGCCTTCCCGCCGTGCCCGTGTCCGTGCTGTCTGACGGCACGATCCGCCGGATGGTCGATGACGGCCGGATCGTGATCAAACCCTGGGATGCCGACCTCGTGCAGCCGGCGTCGGTCGACCTGCGCCTGGGCGACTCCTTCCGCGTCTTCCACAACCACCGGGTGACCACGATCGACCTGCGCGAGGGCCCGCCCGAGGGCCTGACCGAGGAGGTCCACGCCACGCGCGAGCACGGGTTCGTGATCCACCCCGGCGAGTTCTGCCTCGGCCGCACCGAGGAGTGGGTGGAGCTGCCCGACGACGTCGTCGCGCGCATCGAGGGCAAGTCCTCGCTCGGCCGGCTCGGGCTGATCGTGCACGCCACCGCGGGCTTCATCGACCCGGGCTGGAAGGGCACGCTGACGCTCGAGCTCAACAACCTCACGCGCGTGCCGATCCGGCTCTACCCCGGGCTGCTGATCGCGCAGCTGTCGTTCATGGCGCTCGACGCGCCCGCGCAGCGGCCGTACGGCTCGCAGGAGCTGGGCTCGCACTACCAGGGCCAGGTCGCGGCGACCGAAAGCCGCTACATGCGGTAGCTTCCCGGCGGCCATGTTCGCCGTGCTGCTCATGCAGGTCGCCGAGGAGGCCTCCGAGCCTTCCAAGGCGCCGTTCTACATCGCCGCGGGAGCGCTGGCCGTGTTCGCCGTGCTGCTCTCGATCGTCGGGACGCTGCGCCACGAGACGTTCCCGCCCACGCGCGGGCTCTCGACCGCACTGATGGGCGTCTGCGCGCTGCTCGTCGCGGCGACCATGGTGACCGCGGTCATCACGGGGTAAGCGCGTTACGAAGCCTCCTCGCCACAATGGGGGGCAGAGTCTTGACCCCTCCCCCCTCAGAGGAGCGAAATTGGGCACCGAGGAGCAGAGCGAGACGGGCGGCGGCGTCGCCACCGTCTCGGATTCACTGACGATCACCGACAACCGGACCGGCAAGACGTACGAGGTCCCGATCGAGGACGGGACCGTACGCGCCACCGCGTTGCGGAACATCAAGGTCAACGAGGAGGACTTCGGGGTCATGGCTTATGACCCCGCGTTCATGAACACGGCGTCGTGCCGGTCGGCGATCACCTACCTGGACGGCGAGAAGGGCATCCTCGAGTACCGCGGCTATCCGATCGAGCAGCTGGCCGAGCATTCGACCTACCTCGAGGTCGCTTATCTGCTCGTACACGGCGAGTTGCCGAACGCCAAGCAGCTGGACGAGTGGACGCACCAGATCACGACGCACACGTTCGTCCACGAGAACGTCCGCAGCTTCATGCAGGGCTTCCGCTACGACGCGCACCCGATGGGGATGCTGCTGGCGTCGGTCGGCGCGCTCTCGACGTTCTATCCGGATGCCAACCAGATCAAGGACCCGGAGATCCGCTACCTGCAGATCATCCGCCTGATCGCGAAGATGCCGACGCTGGCGGCGTTTGCGTACCGCCACTCGATGGGGCAGCCGTACGTCTATCCGGACAACGACCTGCGCTACCCCGGCAACTTCCTCTCGATGCTGTTCAAGATGACCGAGCTCAAGTACGAGCCGGATCCTCGGCTCGAGCGGGCGCTGGACATCCTCTTCATCCTGCACGCCGACCACGAGCAGAACTGTTCGACCAACGCGGTGCGCGCGGTCGGCTCCTCGCAGGTCGATCCGTACTCCGCGGTCGCGGCGGGCGTCGCCGCGCTCTACGGCCCGCTGCACGGCGGCGCCAACGAGCAGGTGCTGCGGATGCTGCGCCGGATCGAGCGCAAGGAGAACATCCCCGACTTCATCGCCGGCGTGAAGGAGGGCAAGGAGCGCCTGATGGGCTTCGGCCACCGGGTCTACAAGAACTACGACCCGCGCGCGAAGATCATCAAGAAGGCCTGCGACGACGTCTTCGAGGTCACGGGCGTCAACCCGCTGCTGGAGATCGCGATCGAGCTCGAGAAGATCGCGCTCAACGACGACTACTTCGTCAAGCGCAAGCTCTATCCGAACGTCGACTTCTACAGCGGCCTGATCTACGAGGCGCTGCAGATGCCGGTCGGCATGTTCACGGTGCTGTTCGCGATCCCGCGCACCAGCGGCTGGATCGCGCAGTGGCTGGAGATGATCGACGACTCCGAGCAGAAGATCGCGCGTCCGCGCCAGATCTACACGGGCGAGCGCCAGCGGGATTACGTGCCGCTCGACCGGCGTTAAGTAGGGCAGGCCGTACTGACAGCCGAGGAGTGTGCGTTGCATGATGCAACGCATGCTCCTCACCCTCCCCGGCGGCACGACGGTCCTGGTACGGCCGATCGCGCCGGAGGACAAGCCGCTGCTCGTGCAGTTCCTCGCGCGGCTCAGTCCCGAGACCGCCTACCGGCGCTTCATGAGTCCCAAGTCGCACTTCACCGAGGCGGAGCTGCGCTACCTGACCGAGATCGACGGGCACGACCACATCGCGCTGATCGCCGTCCGCGGCAGCGAGCTGGTCGGGGTGGCGCGCTGCGTGCGCGTGCAGCCCGACACCGCCGACGTGGCGATCGTCGTCGCCGACCCGTGGCAGGGCATCGGGCTCGGCCGGCGGCTCGCGCGGCTGCTCGCCGACCGCGCCGCGGCCGCGGGGATCGAGCGCTTCGCGGGCACGATGCTGGCCGACAACGGGGCCGCGCTGCGGATCATGAAGGGCGTCGGGACGGGCTTCGAGGTCGACGTCCTTGAGGACGGGGTGCGCGAAGTCGTCACACGTCTGGTCGCGTAGCGAGCGCGCTCAAGGCGCCCCCGGCGGGGCCGATCCAACGGGGAGTGAGCCGCCTCCGCACCCTCAGTGCGCTGCTGGTCGACGTTCCCGCCGGCCGCGCCGCACTGCTCTCGAACGCACTCGAAGACGCGGGCTGGAACGTCCGCGCCCTCGCCGTCCAGGGGGGCGAAGCCCTCTCCTCCGCGCTCGGGCGCCGCAGCTGGGACGCCGTCCTCTATGGCGGTGACGGGCCGCTCGCGGTGCCGTCGCGCAAGGCGCTCGCGCTCGTGCGCCTGGCCGACCCCCACCTGCCGTTCATCGCCGTCTCGCCGCACCTGCGCCCGGGCAACCTGTCCGCCGTGCTGCGCGGGCTGCCCGAGGGCGTCCCGGCCGTCGCCGAGGCGGCCGAGCTGCCGGCCGTGCTCACGCGCGAGCTCGAGCAGGCGCGCATGCGCCGGCGCGTCGGCGGCGCGCACCGGCTGCTGGGCGCCCAGCAGGCGATCGCCGACCACCTCGCCGCGGGCCTCGAGCCCGACGCGCTCTGCGACCGCGTGCTGGCCACGCTCGGGGACCAGCTGGGCTGGACGTTCGGCGCGGTCTGGCGCCCGGACGGCGCGCAGCTGCGCTGCGCCTCGCTGTGGCAGGCGCCGGGGGCGCGCGCCGCGGTCTGCGAGCTGGCGGGCGAGACCCACGACCGCACCTACGCCGCGGGCCAGGGCCTGCCCGGCCGCGTGTGGGCGTTCCGGCGCCCGGTGTGGCTGCGCGAGCTGCCCGCGGAGGCCGTCCGCGCCGGGCTGGTCACCGCGGCCGCGTTCCCGGTCGCGCTCGGCGACGAGTGCATCGGGGTGATCGAGCTCTACGCCGGCGACGTGCGCGAGCCCAACGCCGAGGTCTCGGCGCTGTTCGCGACCGTCGGCGGGCAGCTCGCCTCCTACCTGATGCGCCGCCGCGTGCGGGCGCGCGCCCGCCGCGCCTTCGACGGCGCGGACGCGCTGGTGGTCGCGCTCGACGCCAACGGGCGCGTGGAGATCGCCAACGGCACGGCCTGCCGCGCGCTCGGCGTGGTCGAGCCCGACCTGCTCGGCCGCGACTGGTTCACGGTCGCCGTCCCGGAGGAGCAGCGCGCCGGCGCGCGCGAGGCGTTCACGCGCCTGCTGGCCGGCGAGGGCACCGAGCTGCCGGGGACGTCCGGGATCGCCTGGCGCTGGTCGCTCTCGCGCGACGCCGAGGGCGAGCCGATCGGCGCGCTCGGGTGGGGCGAGGTCGCCCACTACCCTGGGGCGCATGCGACGGCTGCTGCTGATCGCGGTCTTCCTGGCGGGCTGCGGGTCTGACGAACCCACGCCTTCGTCCAGCGGGGACAGCGCGCTCGCGTCCCTGACGGTCACCGTCGACGACGACGGCGCCCAGGGGCCGGAGGAGCCGCGCACGCTCGAGCTCGAATGCGAGGCGCCGTCGGACAGCGCGGCCTGCGGCGCGGCCGCGGGCATCTCGGCCGCGGACCTGCGGCCGGTCTCGGGCGACACCGCGTGCACGCAGATCTTCGGCGGCCCGGAGGAGGCGCGGATCGTCGGCTCGATCCGCGGCGACGACGTCGACGCGACCTTCAAGCGCTCCGACGGCTGCGAGATCGCGCGCTGGGACAAGGTCAAGCCGCTGCTCGACGAGGTGCCGTGAGTTACCGGCTCACGGTGCGCCGCGGGCCCAAGGTCACCCACGCCACGCACGCGACGCTCGACGACGCGCTCACCGACCTCGAGGCCGAGGCGCGCACGACGCCGCGCCAGGACCCGGTCGCGTTCCTGGGCCGCAGCTACGAGCCGGTCGCGGCCCGGATCGAGCTCAAGGGCGAGGGCGTGCGCGTGGGGATGGACGTGCAGGGCGACGGCACGATGGTCGCCTGGCGCGGGCGCGTGCGGCGGTCGGTGATCGAGCCCGAGCCCGGGGAGAGTCCGATGGCCGCGCTGCGCCGCACCCTCACAGGGTGAGGGTGGAGCCGTAGCGCTTCAGCCACGCGCTGTGCTCGCGCCAGCGCGGCGAGCGCGACGCCAGCAGCCGCCAGAAGCGCGGCGAGTGGTCCATCACCTCGATGTGGGCGACCTCGTGCTCGACGACGTAGTCGAGGATCTCGGGCGGCGCCAGCAGCAGGCGCCAGTTGAACGACATCCCGCCCGAGCTCGAGCGCGACGCCCAGCGCGTGCGCTGGCCGCGGATCGTCAGCGCCGTGTAGGAGGTGCCGGCGCGCGCGGTCGCGGCGTCCAGCCGGGCGGCGATCTCGCGCTTGGCCTGGCGCCGGTACCAGCGCTCGAGCGCCTCGCGCGAGTCGCCCTCGGGCACCAGCAGCTCGTCGCCGCGGCGGTGCACGCGCGTGCGCCCGGGCTCGGGCACGAGCGTCAGCGTCTCGCCCAGGTAGGGCACGGTGCCCGGCGGGCGCGCGAGCTCGGCGGCCGCGGCGGCGACCGCGCGCTTGCGGCGCTCGATCCAGGGCGCGAGCTGCTTGACCGCCTCGTCCGCGTGGCGCTCGGGCGAGCGGCGCGGCAGCACGACCTCGACCATGCCGTCGTGGTCCACGCTCACCCGGACGCGGCGCGCGCGGTCGGAGCGGCGGATGCGGTACGGCACGGACACGGCGGCGTGAGAGGCTAGAGTGCCGCGCGGATGGCGGAGTCCAGGGTCCCTCTTCCACCCGGCGTGAGCGAGCCGTTCACCGTCTACGTCAACGGTGTCCGGCAGGAGCTCGGACGCGATTACCGCGTCAGCGACGGCGTGCTCGTCTTCACGCGCGAGCTCGTCAAGGAGGGAAAGCTCGGGTTCTGGCGCTGGTTCTGGGGCGCATGGGGTATTGGCACCTACAGGCGGAATGACCAGGTCGACGTGGCCTGGGAGCAGGACGGTCAACCCCAGGTGGCCCACGCGCTCGACATCGAGCCCAGCACACCGAAAACCGGCGACTAGCCGACGCTCATGCACGGCCGCGAGCAGCCGATACCACCTATCGCGATGCCCCGTTCCAAGCCCGATACGCGCGTGCACGACGCGTTGCGCCGGATCGGGCCGCTGCCGGTGCTGGGCGGGACCGTGGCCCGGATCCGCAAGCTCGCCGACGACCCGAACGGCAGCACGAGCGAGCTCGTCGCGGTGATCGAGTCCGACGAGGCGTTCGCGACCAACCTCCTGCGCTACGCGAACTCGGCCGCCAACGCGCGCCCGATCCGGGCGCGCACGATCCGCCAGGCGGTCACGCTGCTCGGCCGGCGCGCGCTCGTGCGGATCGCGCTGGAGGCCGCGACCTACCGCTTCCTCGAGCGCTTCCCGGGCGGCGCGCACCTCTCGCGCGGGCAGCTGCACGTGCACGCCGTGACCGTCGCCGCCTACGCCTACACGGCGGCCGAGCTGCGCGGCGCGCAGACCGACACCGCGCACCTGGCCGGGCTGCTGCACGACGTCGGCAAGCTGCTGATGCCGGCCGCGTTCGGGGTCCAGGCGCTCGAGGACATCGCCGCGGTCGAGCCCGTCGGCGCCGCGCGCGCCGCGCTGGAACGCAAGCGGCTCGGGCTCGACCACGCGAGCGCGGGCGCGCTGCTGGTCGGCCTCAACGAGCCCGACGACGCCGTCACGCGCGCGATCGCCTACCACCACGGCGGGCCGACCGGGCTGGCCTGCCCCAGCGACGAGGCCGCCTGCGTGCAGCTCGCCGACGCCGTCGCGCACCTGGTCGCGGGCCACGAGGTCGACCGCACGCTGCTCGGGATCGCGCTCGAGCGCCTCGACGCGGGCCCGGAGCTGCTGGACGAGGTCGCCGAGCGGGCCGGGGTCGCGTCGGTCGCCGGGGGCGGGCTCGCCGAGGCGGTCGGGCGGCTCGAGGCCGCCGCGCACACGGACGACCTGACCGGCCTGCACAACCGCCGCAGCTGGATCGACGCCGTCCGCCGCGACCTCGACACGGGCCTGGAGGGCGCGATCCTGCTCTGCCTGGTCGAGCGCCTGCAGGCGGTCAACGAGGCCTACGGGCACCGCTCGGGCGACCTCGTGCTGGCCGAGATCGCGCGCGTGCTCGCCCGCCACGGCGTCGCGGGCCGGCTCGGCAGCGACGAGTTCGCGCTCTGGACGCTCGACCCCGGCGCCGAGACCGCCGCCGCGGTCGCCGAGGACCTTGAGAACGCGCTGCCGGTCGAGCTCGACGTGGGCGTGGCGATCGGCGTCGCCACGGGCGGCGGCGACGTGATGGACCTGATCGAGGCCGCCGACCGCGACCTCCCGCGCGCCCGCCGCGGCTAGGCCGGCACCGCGCGGCGCCAGGGCGCCATGCAGCGCAGCGCGCTCAGGATCGCGCGCGTCGAGGGCGAGCGGTTGAGCGTGTAGAAGTGGATGCCGGGCGCGCCGTTGGCCAGCAGGTCCGCGCACTGCATCGTCGCGTAGGCGACGCCGAAGTCCACGACGGCCTCGGGCTGGTCCGAGCGCAGCTCGAGCTCGCGCAGCAGGCCGGGCGGGATCGAGGCGCCGCACAGCTCCGTGAAGCGGCGGATCTGGGCGACGTTGGTGATCGGCATGATGCCCGGGATGATCGGGACGTCGATGCCGGCGTCGCGCGCGCGGGCCACGAAGTCGTAGTAGTAGTCGTTGTCGAAGAACAGCTGCGTGATCAGGAAGCGCGCGCCGGCCTCGACCTTCTCGCGCGTGTAGCGCAGGTCGGACTCCGCCGACTCGGCGGCGAGGTGGACCTCCGGGAAGCAGGCCGCGCCGACCGTGAAGTCATAGTGGGAGCGGATCAGCTCGATCAGCTCGCGGCTGTAGCGCAGGCCGCCGTCGGTCGCGACCCATTCGGAGGCATCGACGCCCGCGGGCGGATCGCCGCGCAGGGCGAGCACGTTCTCGATGCCGGCGTCGCGCATGCGGTCCAGCACCGCGCGCAGCTCGTCGACGGTGGCGCCCACGCAGGTGAAGTGGGCCATCGCCTCCAGACCGTAGTCGGCCTTGATGCGCGAGACGATGTCGATCGTCTTGCCGCGCTGGGCGGGCGTGCCGCCGGCGCCGTAGGTCACGGACACGAACGTCGGCTCCAGCCGCGCGAGCTCGTTGAGCGCGGCGGCGAGGTTGGCCTCGCCCTCGGCGGTCTTGGGCGGGAAGAACTCGAACGAGAAGGCCGGCTCGGACCCGCTCGCGATCCGCTCATCGATGCGCATGCGCGGCAGTCTACCGTAACCCTGACACAACTATGTCAAGGTTGCCCAGCGCTCGGCCGGATCCTCGCCTTCCGGCGGGGTCCGCTCGACCTCCCCCAGCGCCTCCAGGTGGGTCAGCCAGGCCGTGGCCATCATCATCTGCCAGCCCGCGAGCTCCTCGCTGAAGCGCTCGGCCCAGACCGCGCGCGCGACCTCGTAGGCCGTGATCGGGCCGGCCTGCAGCGCCTCGCGGGCGGAGCGCAGGTTGCGGTCGATCAGCTCGCGGTTGGCCTCGATGTGGCCCGGGATGTCGACGAACGGCCGCGCGTGCCCGGCGAGCGCGAGCCGCGCGTCGAGCGGCTCGATCACGTCCAGCGAGCGCAGGAACTCGCCGACCGGGTCGGGCGTGTAGCCGACGTCGAAGTACTGCGAGACGCGCCCGAGCAGGTGGTCGCCCGTGATCAGCAGCCGCTGCTCGGGCTGGTGCAGGCAGACGTGCGAGGGCGCGTGCCCGGGCGTCTCGATCACCTGCCAGGCGCCCGCGTCGGTCTCGATCGTGACGCCGGGCAGGAGGTCGCGGTCGGAGTACAGCGTCCCGGCCTGGCCGCTGCCGGCGCTGCGGCGCCGGTCGGCCCAGCGCTGCAGCGGCTCCGCCGGCACGCCGCTGAGCAGCGCGACCTCGATCGTGCGGTCGATGTCCTCGTTGGCGTGCAGCTTCCACGCCGGGTGCATCCACACCTCGCAGCCCGCGCGCTCGGCCAGCGGCGGCGCCTGGCCGCAGTGGTCGGGGTGCGCGTGCGTGATCACGATCAGGCGGATGTCCTCGACCTTGTGGCCGGTCGCGGACAGCGCCAGCTCGAAGTGCGCCATCGAGCCGCGGTCGTGCATCCCGGTGTCCACGAGCACGATCCCGTCGCCGGCCCGCAGCGCCCACGCGTTGCAGTGCGGGACGTTGGGCAGGTCCAGCGGCAGCCGCAGCCGCCAGATGCCCGGCAGCACCCGTTCGCCCCGGCCGTGGTCGCGCCTTCGCGTCGGCTTGCGCACGGTCCGGCACGCTACCGTCCCGGGCCATGGCGAAGAAGGGCCGTCGGCGCGAGCGCATCCGCGCCCCGGAGAGCGAGTACCGCGACGAGCACGGCTCGCTGCTCGTCCTGCGCGGGTCACTGACGCCCGCGACCCGCGCCCAGTACGCCGAGGTCGCGGCCGGCAACATCCTCTCGCGCGAGGACGCCTGGCAGCGCGCGGTCGAGTTCCTGTTCGAGCGCCTGGTCGTGCGCTGGGACATCGCGGGGGCCGAGCCGCTGACGCGCCAGAAGGAGCTGCTCGCGCGCTACCGCTTCGCCTCGGCCGAGGAGCGGCGCTGGATCCGCGACGTGCTGCGGCGGCACCTGGCCGAGCACTTCCCCGAGATGGAGGCGCCATGAACGTCGACGGCTTCGCGCGGCTGCTGACCGACTACTGCCTCGAGGTCGAGCCGGGCCAGCAGGTCCAGGTCTCCTCCAGCACCCTGGCGGCGCCGCTGCTGCTGGCGCTGCAGCGCGAGATCCTGGGGCGCGGCGCGTGGCCGCTGCTCGACGTCGCCCTGCCCGGCCAGGCCGAGGAGTTCTGGGCGGCGGTGCGCGACGAGGCGCTGGACGCCTTCCCGTCCGCCGAGCTGGCGTTCGCGCGCGAGCTCGACGCGTCGCTGCGCATCCAGGCCACCGACAACGCGAACGCGCTCGCGTCCGTGGCCCCGGAGCGCCTGGCGCGGGCGGCGCGCGCGCAGGCGCCGCTGCGCGAGGCGCGGCTGGCCAAGCGCTGGGCGATCACGCTGTGGCCGACGCCCGCCGCCGCCCAGCAGGCCGGGATGGGCACGCGCGAGCTCGAGGCGTTCGTGGAGCGGGCGCTGTTCCTGGACCGCGAGGACCCCGTCGCCGCCTGGGGCGAGCTGCGCGACTTCCAGGCCGGGCTGATCTCGCGCCTCGCGCCGGCGCGCGAGATCCACATCACCGGCGAGGGGACCGACCTGCGGCTCAACGTCGAGGGCCGCACCTGGATCAACTCCGACGGCCGGCGCAACATGCCCTCCGGCGAGGTCTTCACGGGCCCGCACGAGGCCTCCGCCGAGGGCGTGATCCGCTTCACGATCCCGACCGCGCCGCGCGGCGTGGTCGTCGAGGACGTCACGCTCGAGTTCCGCGAGGGCCGCGTGGTGGGCGCCCGCGCCGAGCGCGGCGACGCCTACCTGCAGGCCACGCTCGAGACCGACGCGGGCGCCCGCTACCTCGGCGAGCTCGGCATCGGCACCAACTTCGGCATCGACCGGCCGATCGGCGCGATCCTCTTCGACGAGAAGATCGGCGGCACCGTCCACCTCGCGCTCGGCCGCAGCTACCCCGAGACCGGCGGGACCAACGAGTCCGTCGTGCACTGGGACCTGATCTGCGACCTGGGCGAGGGCGGCGCGCTGGCCGTCGACGGCGAGGTCCTGCTGCGCGACGGGCGCTTCGTCGGCGAGTGACCCTCGGGCGTCGATTTGCTTCCTCTCAGGAAGCTTTCTGACGCCTGACCGCGCCGCGCAGCGAGAACGCCGCTAGTCCTCCTTGGGCTCCGAGCGCAGCGGCAGGAACGGCTCCTTGTCGGGCGGGTGCCCCTCGCGGATCGCCTTGCTGCGCTCCATCTCCGCGTTCAGCTCGGCGCCCAGCAGCACGATGATGTTCGTGATCCAGAGCCAGGTCAGGAACACGATCACGCCGCCCAGCGAGCCGTAGGTCTTGTTGTAGGAGCTGAAGTTGGAGACGTAGAGGGCGAACAGGCCCGACGCGACCAGCCACAGCACGACCGCCACCAGGCCGCCGGGCGTCACCCACGGGAAGCCGGGCTGCTTGACGTTCGGGCAGGCCCAGTAGAGCAGCGAGATCATGAACGAGACGATCAGCAGCAGCACCGGCCACTTGGCGATGTTCCAGACGCTGACGAACGTGTCGCCGAGCCCGATGATCTCGCCGAACTCGCGCGCGACGGGGCCGGTGAAGACGACGGCCAGCGCGGTCACGGTGAGCAGGAAGAGCAGGACGACGGTGGTCCCGAGGCGGACCGGGATCTTCTTCCAGATCGGCCGCCCCTCGGGCGCGTCCCAGACGTTGTTGGACGCGTCCATGAACGCGCCGATGTAGCCCGAGGCCGACCAGATCGCGGCCGCGAGGCCGATCAGCAGCGCGACCAGCGAGCCGCCCTGGTTGGACTCGAGGCTGTTGAGGACGTTGGTGAGGATGTCCTTCGCGGGCCCGGGGGCGACCGTCGAGAGGTTGTCGAGCAGCGGCTGGGTGGCCGAGGGGCCGATCACGCCCAGCACCGACACCAGCGCGAGCAGCATCGGGAACAGCGACAGCACGCCGAAGTAGGTCAGCGCGGCCGCCCAGGTGGTCAGCTGGTCCTCGCTGAACTGCTTCAACGTGCGCTTGAGGATCGCCGGGAACGCCTCCTTGGGGAGGTCGGTCGGCTTGTCGGGTGACTCGCCACGCCCGAAGCGCTTGCCGTCGCCTCCGGTCGTGGGCTCGGTGCGGGTTGCGTCTCGGGCCATACGAGACGCGATACCCAATCCGGGCCTCGGGCAAGACGTGCCCGCAGCAGGCGCTCTATAACGTTGCGCGCTGATGCAGCGCCGTACGAAGATCGTGGCCACGATTGGCCCCGCCTCGCGCGACCCGGAGGTCCTCGCCCGCATGGTCGAGGCCGGCATGGACGTCGCCCGCCTCAACTTCTCCCACGGCAGCGCGGACGAGCACGCAGAGACCGCGCGCCGCGTCCGCGAAGCCGCCGGCCGCGCCGGCCGCCAGGTCGCGATCCTCCAGGACCTCCCGGGCCCCAAGCTGCGCATCGGCGCGCTGCGCGACGGGGTGGTGGAGTTCAAGCCCGGGGACGAGACCACGTTCGTGTGCGGACCCAACGGCGGCGAGGGCGACGCCTCGCGCCTGTACATCACCTACGCCGGGCTGGCGTCCACCGTCGAGCGCGACGAGGTCGTCTACCTCGCCGACGGCGCGGTGCGCCTGCGCATCAACGCGGTCCGCGAAGGCGAGGGCGAGATCGACGCGACGGTCGAGATCGGCGGCGCGGTCGCCTCGCGCCAGGGCCTGAACATCCCGGGCGAGACCGCGGCGCTGCCCGCGGTGCCCGAGGAGGACCTCGAGCACGTCCGCACGGGCGAGCGGATCGGGGTCGACATCGTCGCGCTGAGCTTCGTCCGCCGCGCCGAGGAGGTCACCGAGCTGCGCAAGCACACGCGGCTGCCGCTGGTGGCGAAGATCGAGAAGCCGCAGGCGGTCATGCGCGCGGAGGAGATCGTGCGCGCCGCGGACTGCGTGATGGTCGCGCGCGGCGACCTCGGGATCGAGCTGCAGATCGAGGAGGTCCCGATCGTGCAGAAGCAGATCATCTCGCTCGCGGGCGCGCTCGCGCGGCCGGTCATCACCGCGACGCAGATGCTCGACTCGATGGTCGCCTCCTCGCGCCCGACGCGCGCCGAGGTCACCGACGTCGCCAACGCCATCCTCGACGGCACCGACGCGGTGATGCTCTCGCAGGAGAGCGCGGTCGGCCAGTTCCCGGTCGAGTCGGTGGCGATGCTGGCCTCGATCGCCGAGCGCGCCGAGCAGAGCGCCCCCTACCGCGAGTGGAACGAGCGGCGCGTGCGCCGCGACCGCCGCGACCCGGCCTACACGCTCGCCTACACGGCCACGCGCGCCGCGCACGAGCTCGGCCTCGCCGCGCTCGTCTGCCCCACGCTCAGCGGCCGCTCGGCGCGGCTGATCTCCGCGCACCGCCCGACCGTGCCCATCCTCGCGCTCTCGCCGGGCCGCGAGACCGTCCGCCGCTGCGGGCTGATGTGGGGCGTGCAGGCCGCCTCGATGCGCCGCTACGAGGTCACCGAGGAGCTGATCGCCGCCTCGGCGCGCCGCGTCGTCGAGCTCGGCTGGGTCAAGCCCGGCGACCGCGTCGGGATCACCGCCGGCCTGCCCTCCGGCAAGCCCGGCACCACGAGCCTGCTGCAGATCCAGGAGGTGTAGGTGCGCTGGCTCAACGAGCCGCGGGAGTGGTCGGGCGACGCGTCCGGCCTGACCGTGGCCGTTGAGCCCGACACGGACTTCTGGCGTGTGACCCACTACGGCTTCACGCGCGACAGCGGCCACTTCGCCGACACGGGCCAGCTCGCGCTGCGCTTCCGCGCCGACTTCGCGCACCAGTACGACCAGGCCGGGCTGATGCTGCGCCTGGACGCCGAGCACTGGATCAAGGCCGGGCTCGAGCTCGACGGCGAACTGTGGCTGAGCGTGGTCGTGACCAACGGCGTCTCGGACTGGTCCCAGCAGCCCGCGCCGGCGCCCGACGCCGACGGCTGGTGGTCGATCAGCGCCGTGCGCGAAGGCGACAGCGTCCAGATCCGCTGCGGCGACCAGCCCGTGCGGCTCGCGCCGCTGCCCGCAGGGCCGCTGCAGTCCGGGCCGATGTGCGCGGCGCCGAAGGGCCCGGGCTTCACCGCCCGCTTCCGCGCGGCCTGAGCTCGCTGTATCACCGGGCCGCCCGCGCCGCTCCTACCAAGGAGCGATGCGAGCACCGACGATGGACGCGGCAGCGTGGGCGCTGCGGCAGGCGACGACGACGCTGCGACGGGTTCCCGGCTCGTTCACGCTGCGCGCCGCGCGCGCCGCCGGCGCGCTCCGGGACACCTGGTCGCTGCTGCTGGCGACGCTCGCCGCCGCCGCGCTCGTCGCGGGCGCCGTCGCGCTCGCGCTGCCGGGCTCCCCGTCCGACGGCGTGGTGATCGACGTCGTCCAGAAGCCGGTGGTGCTGGCCGGGTTCGGGTCGCTGGTGGTGACCGCGCTGCTGTGGACGATCCGCCGCTGGGTGCTGCGCAAGCGGCTGCGCGACCCCGGGCCGATCCTGCTGGCCCCGATCGAGGACGGGACCGCGGCCGAGCGCCCGCCCGTGACCCGCCTGACCTCCTACCTGCGGCTGCGGCTGTCCGAGCTGGACCTCTCGGCGCCCACGCTCGTGCCGGGGCGGCCGACCACGACCGACTTCGTCGAGCTGCTGGGCACGACCAAGATCGACTTCAAGCAGCCGTTCGCGCTGATCGGCCGGCTGCTGCGGATCGTGCTGCCCTCGCACGCCTACGAGGTCAAGGCGACCCTGCTGCAGCGCACGGCCGAGCCGCGCCTCGGCGTGTCGATCGAGGTGACGGTCCTCTACCGGCGGCGCACGATCTTCCGCACCTTCTGGGCCGAGTCGTGGGAGAGCGCGCTCGACCGCGCGACGACCGCGATCGGGGCGCTCGTGGTGCCGTTGAGCCGCCAGAGCGAGCACGGCCTCTGGTCGTCCTGGCGCGGCGACGTGATCGACGAGGAGCTGTTCGACTGCTACCAGCGCTATCAGCGCTACTCGCGCGAGAGCCGCTACGAGGAGGCGCTGGCGGCGCTCTACGCCGCGCTGCGCCTGGACCCGGGCAACAACCACATCCGCTTCCAGCTCGGGCTGCTGCAGGAGGAGCTCGCGCTCTACCTCGACGCGCTGCTCACCTACCACTCGATCCGCCGCGGCCTGAAGGAGCACCTGGAGGAGGCGCCCGACCGCCGCCGCCGGCACGAGTACCGGCGGCTCGAGCTGCTGGCCCGCTACCGCGCCACGATCCTGCTCGGCTGGGGCGAGCGGCTGGCGGACCAGTGGATGCCCGCGCCGCACGGCCGCGGCCACTCGCGGCGGGCGCGCGAGCTGGCCGAGATCCGCGCCCGGCTGCGGCCAGCGCTGCTGGCGCGCTACGAGCGCCTGCAGATCGGGCCTGGCGACCGGGTCGCGCTCGGGTTCGACGCCGGCCCGCTGCGGCCGCAGATCGAAGCGCTGCTGACCGAGGAGCCGGAGGCCCCGGCGGGCAAGCGGCGCAAGCCGCCGCGGAGCGCGCCCGCCAAGCGGGCGGACAGCCCGGAGCGGATCGCCGCGGTCGAGCGCCGGCAACGGCGCGAGGCGACGATCGCGCGGCGCCGGGAGGCCGACCGCCGGCGCCTGCGCTCGGCGCGCCTGTGCCTGCTGTTCGGCCTCTTCGCCCTGCACGACATCCAGCGCTTCGTCGCCGAGTACCGCGACCACACCGTGCTCGCGCTCGGCACCGAGATCACGCCGCTGGCGCTGCGGCTGCTGCCCGCGTACTCGCGTGTGCGCGCCCACAAGGCGCGGCGGGCGCTGATCCGGGAGCTCGAGCGCCGGCAGGAGCCGCTGCCCGAGACCGGCGGCGCGCGGGAAGGCTGCGGCGTCGCGCTCGAGGAGGGCAGCTGGCCCCCGTGCCCGCACACCGTCATCCGGCTCTGGCGCGACGGCGCCGGCCGCGGTCAGGCGCCCGAGCGGGCGCTGAAGCGCTCGCGCGGCTTCCTCGACCACTACAACGCCGCGTGCACGTTCGCGGTGGCGCTGCTGCAGGAGCCGTCCGAGCGCCGCGCCGACGACGCCTCCGTGCGCGCGCTGGCGCGCGCCGCGGTGAGCGAGCTCGAGATCGCGGTCCGCGTCGCCGGCAGCAAGAGCATCGCGGCGCAGTGGGACTGGATCCTGCGCGAGGACCCGGACCTCGCCGGGCTGCGCGCCGAGCCGGAGTTCCAGGACTTCGAGAGCGAGCGCTTCCCCTCCTCGCGGCGCTCGCCCGTGCGCCCGAGCGACATCGTCACGCTGGTCGCCAGCCGCCACAGCGCGCAGCTGTTCCGCGACAGCGCCGCCCGCCTGGAGACGCAGTGGCACGTCCGCGCGGACCGCGCCGCCGCGACCGACGCGCACGAGGCCCTGCGCTGGTGGGAGGAGGAGCACGAGGCGTGGCGGCTCGCGCGCGAGCTGTCGATCAACCACCGGCACTGGCAGTCCCGGCTGGAGGTGATCACCCACACGCAGCGCTACTGCCGCCGCTACGGCCTGCCCGAGTTCGCGCCCGCCCAGCCGGCCTACAGCGACGAGCGCATCGACGAGGACCGCCACCGGATCGACGGCGCGGCGCGGCGCGAGATCCTCTATGCGACCGACCGCAACGGCGCGCTCGACGGGCTGCTCCGGCGCCACCGCCACGACGACTACGCCGACGCCTGGAAGCGCTACCTGCTGTGGCTCGACGTCGCCGGCCTGCCGCTGGACGAGGAGACCACGCGGCGCCTGGCGGTCAACCGCGCCTCGGCCTGGGCCGACGTGCGGATCGCGTTCGAGCGCCACCTCGAGCACGAGACCGACCTCGAGGCCGCCCGGCGCTCGCTCGTGGCCGCCGCCGCGCGGATGGCGGAGCTGCCGGCGCCGCTGCCCGGCGCGCTGGCCGCGACCTGCGGCCGCAGGCGCATCCTGGTCGTGGCCGACCGGACGCTGTACGGCGAGAACCTGCGCGCGGAGCTGGCGCTGCGCGGCCGCAACGGCGCCGAGCTGCACTTCGTCGCGCCCGTGTTCGGGCTGCGGCTGAGCTACGACGCGTCGGACCCCGCGGCGGAGGTCGCGGGCGCGCGCAAGCGGCTGCTCGACATCCTGGCCTGGGCGCGCGAGCAGGGCATCAAGGCGACGGCCTGCGTCGGCGAGGAGAACGCGGCGCTGGGCGCGATCGAGGACGAGCTCGAGCGCTCGGCCGCCGACGAGGTGATCGTCTCCACCCTGCCCGCCGAGCGCTCGAACTGGATCGAGGCCGGGATCGTCGAGCGGCTGCGCGACGCGCTCGGCGTGCCCGTGCGCCACATCGTGGTCGACACGCGCCTGGCGGTCACGGTCGCGCGGACGGACCGGCTGGGCGAGGTCCACAGCCTGCTGCGGACCAAGCTCAAGCTGCCGATGTCCGAGCCGGACGAGCACGGGACGTTCTGGCTCGCGCTCGACGGCTGGCCGCCGGCCGAGGCCGAGGTCGCCGTGCGGACGATCCTGGACGACAAGCTCGGCGGGCTCGACGACTGGATCGCCGTCACGCCGCTCGCCCCGCCCGTGGCGCCGGAGTCCAACGGCCGCCCGGCGACGGGCCTGCGGTGCCGGGTCGAGCGCCTGCTGCGCGCGGCTGCGTGACAATCACGCGGTGCTCTTCCGCCCCGCCGACCTCGAAGGGATCGCCGCCGGCCGCATCACGCTGCAGTTCCGGCGCTGGGAGCGGCCGCGGGTGCGGCCCGGGACGCGGCTGCGGACGCCCGCCGGGGTGCTGGAGATCGACAGCGTCGAGGCGGTCGAGCGGCCCACGGACGAGGACGCCCGCGCCGCGGGCTACGAAGACGCCCGGCACGTGCTCGCCTCGTTCGCCGGGCGCACGGGCGACCTGTACCGGATCGCGCTGCACCACGCCGGGCCGGACCCGCGGATCGCGCTGCGCGAGACGCCGCCCGACGAGGCCGTCTTCGCGAAGCTCGACCGGATGGGCGAGTGGACCTACGCGGTGCTGCGCGCGATCGCCGAGCACCCCGGGCGGCGCGCGCCCGACCTGGCCGCCGCCTTCGGGCGCGAGACCGCGCCGTTCAAGCGCGACGTGCGCAAGCTCAAGGAGCTCGGGCTGACCGAGAGCCTCGAGGTCGGCTACCGGCTCTCGCCGCGCGGCGAGGCCGTGCTCAGATCACGCTGAGCTCGCACCCGAAGGCGCGCTTGAACACGTCGCCCTGGCGCTGCGTGGCCCAGCGGGCGACCTTGACGTCCTCGGCGGCGTGCAGGCGCAGCTCGACGCGACCGTCGGACACGTCGAGGTCGGTGGCGTGGACGGACTGGTCGCGGGAGCGCTCGAGCTGCTCGGCGATCCGCACGGCGGCGGTGATCCGGGCCAGCAACTCCTCGTCGCCGTCGCGCGCGAGCGCGGAGAACTCCCCGAGCCCGGGGTTGCCCTTGCGGTGGTAGCGGGCGGCCTGGCCGATCAGGCCGACCTCGCGCGGCGTGTAGCCGGGCATGCCCGCCGACAGGATCAGGTAGCGCGAGTGCTTGTGGTGGTCGTCGTAGTCGACGGCCATGCCGATGTCGTGCAGCATCGCGGTCGCCCACAGCAGCTCGCGCTCGTCCGGGTCGCCGTCGTGCACGCCCGCGGCCGCGAGCCCGTCCCAGAGCTCGAGCGCGAGCCGCGCGACGTGCTCGGCGTGGGCGAAGTCGGTGCCGTACTCGGCGGCGAGGTTGAGCACGGTCGCCTTGCGGACGTCGGGCACGAGCGGCGGGTCGCCGAGCAGCTCCTCGAAGAAGACGCCCTCGCGCAGGCCGGCGTCCGTCGCCTCCAGCACGCCGAAGCCGCCGACCTCCATCACGGTGTCGACGACGATCGCGCCGGCCAGGATCAGGTCCCCGCGGCCGACCTTGATGCCCGGGATGTCGCCGCGCTTGGAGGCCGGCAGGTCGGCCATGCGCTCGATCAGCTCGCCCAGCGCGGCGCGCGTGAGCCGGAAGCCCTGGATCCCGTAGGACGGCAGCCCGGCCGCGAGCTGCGCGGCGGCCGCGAGGTTGCGCACGGTGCCGCCGATCCCCGTCAGGCGGCCGCCGTCGCCGACCCACGCGGCGGCCTCGATCTCGGCCGCGACGTGCTCGCGCAGCGCCTTGATCTGCTTGCGCTTGGCCCGCTCGGGGTCGGGCAGGAAGCGCTCGGTCATGCGCACCGCGCCCAGCGGCCAGGAGCGCGCGTCGGCCGCCTCGCGGTCCTCGACGCGGGTGAGCTGCATCGAGCCGCCGCCGAGGTCGAGCACGACGCCCTGCGCGAGCGTCGTCGAGTTGACCGCGGCCAGGTAGCCGTAGCGGGCCTCCTCCTTGCCCGAGAGCACCTCGACCGTCAGCCCGGTGCGCTCCTCGGCCAGGGCCAGGAACTCGGCCTGGTTGGTGGCGTCGCGGATCGCCGAGGTCGCGACCGGGCGGACGTGCTCGATGTGGGTCGCGGCGCAGAAGTGCGCGTACAGGTCGAGCGTCTCCAGCGCCCGTTCCATCGGCGCCGGCTGCAGCGCCCCGGTGGCCTCCAGGCCTTCGCCGACGCGCACGTTCTCGTGGATCTCGTCCGTGCGCTTCCACCAGTCGTCCGTGTAGGTGAAGACGACCAGGCGGAACGAGTTCGACCCGCAATCGATGACTGCGAGCCGCGACTCGCTCACGGCTTCTCGATCAGCTCGATCCGGTAGCCGTCGGGATCGCGCACGAACGCGATCAGCGAGCCGCCCTCACGGACCCGGTAGGGCGGCTTCTCCGGCTCGATCCCCTGGGCCTTGAGGCGTTCCAGGGTCGCGTTGATGTCCTCCACCCTGATCGCGATGTGGTTGTAGCCCGTGCCGAGCTCGTAGGAGTCGACCCCGTGGTTGTACGTGAGCTCCAGCCGGTCGCCGTCACCGGGCAGACCCATGAACACGTTGATCGCCTCGTCGCGGATCGGCATCCGCCGGCGCTCCTCGAAGCCGAGCGCCTCGTAGAAGGCGACGGACCGGTCGATGTCGCCGATCCGGTAGCAGGTGTGAATGAGCTCCATGACGCGGCCGAGAGTACCGTCATGGTCATGATCGTCGAGCGTTCCATGAGCGATGGCTGGCTGACCAACACCTATCTCGTCGCGGCCGGTCCCGGCTCCGACGCCTTCCTGGTCGACGCGGGCGGCCCGCTCGCGCCGCTGTTCGCGAAGGTCGACGAGCTCGGCCTCAACGTCACGCACATCCTGCTCACCCACCACCACGGCGACCACGTGGAGGCGCTCGGCGAGGCGCTCGAGCGCTGGCCGGACGCGAAGGTGCTGGCGCATCCGGAGGAGCGCGTCCCGGGCACGAACGGGGACCTGCACCCGGGCGACGAGCTGGAGATCGGCGGTCTGCACGTGAAGGTCCTGCACACGCCGGGGCACACCGCCGGGATGCTCAACCTGCTCGTCGACGGCAAGGAGCTGTTCACGGGCGACACGTTGTTCAAGGGCTCGGTCGGCGGTGTGCGCGCGCCCGGCTCGACGTCCTTCGAGGACATCAAGCGCTCGATCATGGAGGTCATCCTCACGCTCCCGGGCGAGACCGTGATCCGGCCCGGCCACACGGACCCGACGACGGTCGCCGACGAGCTCGAGCACAACCCGTTCGTGCGCGTGTGGCGCGGGCTCGACCCCGAGGGCAACGAGCCGTGCAAGGCGCTCGGCGAGCCCGCCACGCTCGTGCTCTGGGGGCCCGACTACGACGGCGGCCACAAAGCCTGGGTGCGCTGGCCGGACGGCTCGGACGACATCGTCCCGGGGTCCAAGGTCGAGCGCTAACGTCGGAGGCGTGACGCGGCCCGAGCCTGAGAAGAAGCAGAGCGGCCTCTCACTCCAGACGCTGATCATCTCGAGCCTCGCGGCAGCGACGTCGGCGATCGTGGTGCCGATGTTCTGGGAGCGGGGCTCGGTGCTCGCCACCGCGGTCACCCCGATCATCGTGGCGGTGGTGAGCGAGGCGCTGCGCAAGCCCGCGGACGTGATCGCGCAGGCACCGAAGAAGGTGGCCAAGCGCAGCGCGACGGGGGCCGCCGTGCGCTCCGAGCAGCCGACGGGGGTCGGCTCGCGCGGTGCCGGGCCCGAGGTCGCGTCGCGCTGGGGCGGGACCCCGGACGACCCGTTCGGGCTGCGCCGGCCCGTCAAGCGCAAGCGGCGCTTCCCGTGGCGGCTGACCATCGCCACGGGGCTGGTGGCCGCGGTCGTCGGCGGCGGGATCGTGACCGCGTCCGAGCTGGCGATCTTCGGGCACCAGATCGGCAACCCCGACCGCGAGACCGGGCTGCTCGGGGGCACGCCGCGCGATCGCTCCGAGCCGACGCCGACGCCCACGGCGACCGCGGAGCCGTCGCAGACCGCGGCGCCCTCGGCCACGGCCACGCCGTCGGCCAGCGCGACCACGACGCCCACGGTGGCGCCGTCGGTCGAGCCGCGCGCCTTGACCCCGACGCCGACGCCGCCCGCCGGCGCCACCCCGATCCCCACGCCGACGCCCTGATGGCCAAGGACCGGATCCCCACCTCGCGGATCGCGCGCACGGCGAAGGTCTCGAGCCTCGCCGCCGGCCAGGCGGCCCGCCAGCTGGGGACGCACGCGACGAACCTGGCGCGTTCGCAGGAGGGGCGCAGCGCCGCGCTCGAGCGCCGCCACATCGAGGCCGCCGAGCAGATCGTGACCGCGCTCGGGACGATGAAGGGCGCGGCGATGAAGCTCGGGCAGGTGATGAGCTTCCTCGACGTCGGGCTCGTGCCCGAGGAGCACCGCGAGGAGTTCCAGCGCAAGCTCGGCGAGTTGCGCGACGCCGCACCCAAGGTGCGCTTCGCCGACATGCGCAAGGTGATCGAGTCCGAGCTCGAGGCGCCGCTCGACGAGCTGTTCGCCGAGTTCGACTCCGAGCCGATCGCGGCCGCCTCGATCGGCCAGGTCTACCGGGCACGGCTGCACGACGGCCGCCAGATCGCCGTCAAGGTCCAGTACCCGGGCGTGGCGGCCGCCGTGCGGGCCGACATGCAGAACCTCGGCATGATCCTGCGGCTGATGAAACGGATCGCCCCCGGCCTGGACGTCAAGGCCACGGCCGAGGAGATCCGCTCACGGATCGGCGACGAGCTCGACTACGAGCTCGAGACCTCCAACCAGCGCTCGCTCGCCCGCATCTTCCGCGGCCACCCGTTCATCGTCGTGCCCGACGTCGTGTCCGACCTCTCACGCGAGAAGGTGATGGTGTCCGAGTTCGTCCCGGGCGTCGGCTTCGACACGATCAAGGAGGCCGACCGCGCCACCCGCGACCGCGTCGGCGAGATCGTCTTCCGCTTCTACTTCGGCTGCATGTACCGGCACCGCCAGTTCAGCGGCGACCCCCACCCCGGCAACTTCCTGCTCATGGACGACGGCCGCGTCGCCTTCCTCGACTTCGGCCTGTTCAAGGTCATGCCCCGCCACCTGATCGAGCTCGAGCTCGAGACCCAGCGCGCCGGCCACGAGGGCGACGCCGAGCGCCTGTGGGAGATCTGGGCCGAGGGCGGCCTGCTCCGCAAGCCCGAGCGCTTCCGCCCCGACAAGCTGCTCTCGCAGTTCCTCGACGCCACCTGGTGGTACCTCACCGACGAGGAGCTCGAGCTCCGCCCCGAGATCGCCACCCAGGTCATGATCGACATGTCCGACCCGCGCTCGGAGCACTTCGGCCAGATGCGCCACGAGACCCTCCCCGCCGACCACATCTTCGGCCGCCGCGTGGAGATGCTCACCCTGGCCGTGCTCGGCCAGCTGCGCGCGACCGCCAACTGGCACCGGATCGCGCGCGAGTGGATCTACGGCGACCCGCCCGTGACCGAGCTGGGCCGCGCGGAGGCCGAGTTCTACGGGAGGAAGTAGCGCCCGCCGCGGCGGGGTCACCGCCGGGCGCAACGCTTCACCGGTCGCGCGAACGGCGGCCGGCGAGGGGCCCGCGTCTCCTGACTCCGCAACCGGCGGCGGTTCGCGACCGACTCGGCGCCGGGGGGTGCGGCTCGGAACCTTCCTCACGGGAAAGCGCAGGGGCGCACCCCCTCACGCCGACGGGGCTACCGCCGGCGTCGAACGCTTCACCGGTCGCGCGAACGGCGGCCGGCGAGAGGGTGGCGGGGCCACCCCGGCCAGTGCTGACTCCGCCACCGACGGCGATTCCCGCGACCGACTCGGCGCGGTCCGGCAGGGGGTGCGGCTCGGAACTTTCCTCACAGGAAACCGCAGGGGCGCACCCCCTCACGCCGACAGGAGCTACCGCCGGCGTCGCCTGCTTCACCGGTCCCGCGAACGGCGGCCGGCGAGAGGTGGCGGAGCCGCCCCGGCGAGTTCCGCAACCGGCGGCGATTCGCGACCGACTCGGCGCGGTCCGGCAGGGGGGTGCGGCTCGGAACTTTCCCCACAGGAAAGCGCAGAGGCACACCCCCCTCACGCCGACAGGAGCTACCGCCGGCGTCGCACGCTGCGCCGGTCGCGCGAGCGGCGGCTAGCGAGAGGTGGCGGAGCCGCCCCGGCGAGTTCCGCAACCGGCGGCGATTCGCGGCCCCGGAGGTATTCCGAGAAGGGCCATGACGGCCCAGGTGACCCCAGACGATCACCCACGTTCTCCGTGGCCCGTACCTTGACGGTATCCCGGCACGGCGCCGGCGACCACGTGCCCGGGCACGGGACGCACCGAGGTCCGAGCGAGCGATCCGAGCGCCGCTCCCTCCCCCTTATCGCCCGGTGTTCGGGCACCGGAACCGCCTCGCGCGGGCGACCGGGCACGCCCACGCGGCGCGCCCCGCGAACCGGACTGCGGCTAGTTCCAGGAGGGCTTGGTGAGCGGATCTCCGCCCGGGCCGACCGTGACGAGCTCGCGCTCGGCGACGGCGTCGACGGCCTCCTCGACCTCTTCCTCTTCCTTCTTGCCGCCGTCGGGCTCGGCGTCGCAGGTGACGCGCATCATGCCGGTG
>Ga0180215_1000370_pt1 | contig 58956 bp, 56 predicted proteins | sample eDN3rd37CBELigBY_FD_128871 | JGI IMG/M metagenome (GOLD analysis project Ga0180215, IMG submission 128871) | Enriched backyard soil microbial communities from Emeryville, California, USA - eDNA 3rd pass 37_C BE-Lig BY (version 2) (version 2) | ecosystem: Environmental > Terrestrial > Soil >... | reverse complement strand
TCGTCCCTATTATATCTATCAATGTGATTTGTCTGAAGGGATTGGCCATTTTCGTGCTCCTGTTTCAAAAGGCCTCGAAATCATCGAAGGACTACGAGGTCATACAAGTGGGTATGCAGTTCCGACTTTTGTTGTTGATGCACCAGGTGGCGGTGGGAAAATTGCACTTCAACCAAATTATTTAATATCCCAGAGTCCGGATAAGGTTGTTCTGCGTAATTTTGAAGGGGTAATCACTTCTTACCCTGAGCCAGAAAATTATGTTCCAGGGCGCGCAGAAGAATATTATAAAAAAATCTATCCTGATTATGAGAAGAAAAGATCAAATGTTGGGATTGCGGCAGTAATGAACGATAGCAAATTTAATTTAATACCAGATGATCTGCAGCGGCTTGATAGACGACAAAAATATGAAACTGATCCGTCACGTTCCTCTTTAAAAGATAAGCGTGAAAAACGTGATCAATTGAAGGAAAGGAAGTTTCAGGCAGAACAAAAGAAAAGTCCTAATCAGCAGCAAAGCAAACCTTCTGAAGGGTTGAAGTCAAATGAGTAAGAAGATTGGGGTTAACATATCATGCGAATGGTGTCTAAGTGAAGCAATTATGGGGGGGACCACCGTATATTGGGAGCTGCCAGATGGCACGAGAGCTGTGGAAATTACAAATGTACCATCCATAATCTGCTCAGCTTGTGGAATGGTTTATCCACCCGATGAGGTAACGAAAGAAATTGAAGATCAGTTACTCTTAGTTGAGACAAAAAACATCACTAAAACCATAAAGTACACAGATTTACTATCATTACCAAGGCTTTTAAAGCGGAATTATTTTGATTTCACCTCTTAGTTAGTTCAAGTCGAAATACCGCAACTAAGCACACATTTTATGTGTGCTTTTATTTGCTTTTCCCTATTTCTTTTTAGAAATCCCAATTAATACTTGAGTGATGGTTGCAAGTATTGGGAGTTCAAGCAATGGACCAATAACCAAAGTTAAAGAGATTAATGGTTGTTCTGGAAATGCAGTCATCGCTATCGCTAAAGCGATTGGTGAATTTCTAGCTAAAGTAGTCAGGCTTAAACTAACTATATCGGGTTTCGGGAATCTCATCCATTTTCCTACTGTTTGACCAATGAAAAAATTCACAAAGAAAAATAACAAAAACGGAATACTGATTTTCCACATTAAGTCAAGATGATCAAGAAATATCTTCCCTTGTGAAGCAAACATTGCGACGATTGCGATGCCAAGTAAAACCATTGGGAATATGTTAAGCCTAACTATAATGTTTTTCTTTACATGAGGCTGACTTCTTAATAACCTTTTAGTTAGTACAGCTAAAGTTAATGGGATTATTAGAACGAACAGAATACCTTCCACTAGAAAATTCAACTGAATATCTCCAGTAGTTTCACCAAAGATTAGCAGATAAAAAGGCAGCAATATCACTTGTAGGATTAAATTTAATGGTAGAATTGCTGCTGATAATGCAACATTTCCTTTTGCAATTCCTGTAAAGATTAAATACCAATCAGTACATGGCGTAACCAATAACATGATAAATCCTATATATAATGCTGGATGATCACCTAAAAACATCAATGCAAATAACCAGGCAATAAAAGGTGTCCAAATGAAGTTTATAGTGATTGATGTGAGTGTAAACCTCTTATTTTTAAACGCTTTCTTCAATTCTTCAAGTGGGATTTGTAAGAAAGAAATATATAACATGGCCACAAGTAAAGGAATAATGAAGCTTTCTGCATTCTCTCTAATCATTTGAATTTGACCCAGACTTACTCCAATAATAACTGCAAAAAGAATAATAAAAGGATATAACTTCTCTAATAAACTCAGTTAAAATCACACCTAACCAAATTAGTAAAACACAGATAATCTTACCATAATTTATGTGAACAGGTACCAGGTTTCATAGACATATAAAAAACACCTTGTAAAAAGGTGTTTTTGTGAATGGAAATCTATTTAGTTTGATTTAAACCTATAAGGATAGGTTTTTAGTGTCTTGGTTTGTAAGGGGAAAAGAAATGACTTTACCGCCAATCTGAACATGGATGGTGTCTTTAAAAATTGCTTTAACAATTCCTTTAAGAGAAATAGTCGAATCGACAGATAAGTTATTTTTTTCTTGGTTTTCTGCTTTCATCTGTTATCACCTTCCATTGGTTTTTGTTTAAACTTATCAACAAAATAGCTAGTTTCAGTTTTTGTTTATCAAACATGAAGCGTAGTTCAAGTATTCCACATGAATAACCGGATGTCAACGAAAAACCACTGTGAATAAGGTTTATAATTTTTCGATTTATAAGCACTTAATGGGCTTAATAATGAGAAGCTTAATTGCGAATTGTTTTATATCATTTTGAATAGAAAAAGTGCCTTCACAAATACTAAAATGGTGAATTGAAACTAAGTAAATGAGGGTTAATCATGAATAAATACATGAAATTGACTGCTTTCGGTGTGTTGGTTATCACGTTTAGTGTTATTTTTATTGCTTGGCCTTTATCAAGTAGTTCATCAAATATAGGTAGTGCAGAGACAAGAACAATAAAACCAAGGGAGAGTGCCAACTTTAATGTTCAATTGCAAGCAAATATCCCCTATTATAAATTTGGGGATAAAGAGCTGAAATTACATTTACTTATTCCTGATGATCATAAAAGTAAACGAAAACCCCTCATTATTTTTATTAAAGGGAGTAGCTGGGGGAAGGATAAACCACAAGATACATTTGCGTTTATTCCTCAATTGGTTCAGCTTGCAAAAAGTGGTTATGTGGTAGCGAGTGTTGAACATCGTACAAGTCATGAAGCAAAGTTCCCTTCCCAAATACAAGATATTAAGGCTGCTGTTGTATTTCTAAAAGAAAAGGCACCAGAATATCAGATTAATCCGGAATTAGTTGGGGTGTGGGGAACTTCTTCAGGTGCACATCTAGCAGCACTAGTAGGTACAAGTTGTCATGTACCTGAACTTGAAGGAAGTAACCGAACATCGAAAGTCAATTCCTGCGTTCAAGCTGTTGTTGACTGGTATGGACCAACCGATTTCCTACAAATGAGCAAAGCGCCAACCAAGTATAATGCTGAGGACCCTGAATCAGCTGAATCCTTACTGATTGGGGGTCCCTTACAAAAGAATAAAGAAAAAGTTAGAAAAGCCAATCCCATTACTTACGTTTCAGCTGAGACTCCACCTTTTTTAATCATGCATGGAGACAGAGATAAAAGGGTACCATTAAATCAAAGTGAATTATTATATGAAGCACTGAAAAAGGAAAATGTCGAGGTTACCTTCTATACATTGAAAGGTGCAGGCCATGGGAGTGGTTTTTCAAATCCTGAGATGATTAACCTTGTTCAGGATTTCTTTGATAAACACCTAAAACCTTAAAAAGGTTATTCTTATTTGTAAATGGCTGGTAAAACCCATATTGAGAGGGGATGTTATTAGTGAAAAATAGAAATGAGTATTTAGATCAAAGAAATGATTTTGCAGGTCCCGATAAAGAGAAACGAAATTACCCCAAACGACCACAACATGTTCAAATTGAACAAGACAGAGAGAAGGAGTAGTTAGACAAAAAAACAGCTGATGCTGTTTTTTTTGTCTATACAAACCCTATTTATATTGTTCAAGGATAGCAAAAAAGTTAATAACAAATTGATAGAATATTTTTTCCGATGGGGCAATTTCTCTTGTTTTAGGAATGATTATTCCAACTGTTCTGGTTACCTTTGGATCAACGATTGGGATCTTAACGGTAAATCGGGGAACTGATTCTGATATTGTACTATCGGGAAGGAGAGTCATACCAATTCCTGCTGATACCAGTCCCTTTAAGGCGTCCATATCCTCCCCTTCGGACGTGATATTAGGACTGAAGCCAGCCTGTTTACATGCATCCACTACGAGCTGTCGAAGGACATAACCCTTTGGAAATAATACAAAGTAATCGGACCTTAAATCGGTTAGAGAGAGACTTTTATTTTTTGCTAAAGGATGTCCAATATGCACAAGTGCAGATAAACTTTCCGTAAACAAGGTGGTTCCTTTTATATCAGCTTCGTTGGTTGGAACGGGCCCAAGAAAGGCTAAGTCAAGATCTCCGTTTTTGACGGCTTCTATTAAGGAAGCATATGAACCCTGATTTAAATGGAAGCTGATTTTTGGGTTTTTCTCTCTGAATGCAGAAACAATGGTTGGAAGTAGATGGCTGGCGAGGCTAGTAGGATAACCAACCTTAATTGTGCCTTGTTCAGGATCTAAATACTCTTCGACATGTTGCTTTGCATTGTCTAACTCCTTTAAGGCTTTTTTTACATGAGTCAAGAAGCTTTTTCCGATTTGTGTTAACTTTACGTTTCTTCCTACCCTTTCAAATAGAGAAACGCCTAACTCGTCTTCAAGCTTGGAGATTTGAAGGCTAACGGCTGATTGTGCAACATGTAAATGGGCTGCGGCCTCCGTTACATGTTCACGCTTGGCTACTTCAGCAAAGTATTGCAATTGTCTTAATTCCATTTTACCCCTCCTATAATTCATATCGAACATAGATTGATTTTATTATAATTATATATTGTTTAATATCAATCTGAAAATTAAAATATTACTCAGGTGAAAAAAATCGGAAATCTTGGGAGAGATGAATATGACATTGCATCAAATACCAAAAGCACAAGGTCTCTATCATCCTGAATTTGAACATGACGCATGTGGAATTGGATTATATGCCCATATAAAAGGGAAAGCAACACATGAGATTGTAAAAAAAGGACTGGATATGCTTTGTAAACTTGATCATCGAGGTGGACAGGGGAGTGATCCTCTGACAGGTGATGGAGCAGGATTAATGGTACAACTACCAAATGCGTTCTTTCGCAAAGAATGCTCAGAGATGAATCTACCCGAAGAGGGGCGCTATGGAGTAGGGATGCTGTTTTTTTCAAGCAACGACCCAAATAGAGAGGAAATCGAATCCTATCTACACCATCTAATTGAACAACAAGGGCAAGTTGTACTAGGCTGGCGGACTGTTCCTGTTGATATCAGAAAAATCGGAAAAAACGCACAGTCATCGGCTCCTATTATTCGCCAACTGTTTGTTGGGGCAAATGGCAATGCCACTAGCTTTGATGAATTATCCTTTGAACGAGATTTATATATTATTAGAAAACAGGCTGAGAATTGGGGGAAAAAAGAACAGAAGTCTTTCTACTTTGCAAGCTTTTCAAGTAGAACGATTGTATACAAGGGGCTTTTGACTCCGGAACAGGTTGATGCTTTCTACTTAGATCTACAGGATGAAAGGTTTGTTTCGGCGTTTGCATTAGTACATTCTCGGTTTAGTACAAATACCTTTCCAAGTTGGGAACGTGCGCATCCCAATCGCTATTTGATTCATAACGGCGAGATTAACACTCTACGTGGAAATATGAACTGGATGAAAGCTCGTGAGAAACAATTTATCTCGGAGGCCTTTGGGGAAGATTTAGAAAAGGTAGTACCTGTTTTGGACATAGATGGAAGTGACTCTTCAGTTTTAGATAATGCTTTGGAATTCTTGGTGTTAGCTGGGCGAAAACCAGCACATGCTGCAAGGATGTTAATCCCTGAGCCATGGGCAAGAAATCCTCATATGTCAAAGGAAAATCAAGCTTTTTACGAGTATCATAGCACGATAATGGAACCGTGGGACGGACCAACTGCTATTTCCTTTACGGATGGGAAACAAATTGGAGCGATTTTAGACCGTAATGGGCTTCGTCCAGCTCGTTATTATGTAACGAAAGATGATTACATTATCTTTTCTTCCGAAGTAGGAGTCGTTGACGTTGAACCGGAGAATGTTGTGTTCAAGGAACGCTTAAGCCCAGGTAAGATGCTGTTAATTGACCTAGAGGAAGGGCGGATCATATCTGATGAGGAAATTAAAGCTGATTTAGCAAGGGAATACCCGTATGAACAATGGCTTTTTGAACAGCTTGTTCGCATAAAAGACATAAAGTTTCATATAGAAGAGGAGGAAGTAACGGACCTTTCTATTCGGCAAAAAGCTTTTGGGTACACATATGAAGACATAAACAAATACTTAATTCCATTAGTGGCAGAAGGAAAAGACCCACTTGGTTCAATGGGAAATGATAGTCCACTAGCAATCTTATCGGATAAGCCACAATCTTTGTTCAATTACTTTAAACAACTGTTCGCACAGGTAACCAATCCACCGATAGATGCCATTCGTGAGGAAATTGTTACATCTACTGTCTCGTACTTAGGTCGAGAGGGGAACCTCCTCCATCCGAACGAAGAGAATTGTCAGCGAATTCAGCTCGAAACGCCAATCTTATTAAATGCGCAGTTAGCTTTATTAAAAACGAACTTATTAGAAGGTTTTCAGAGTAAAGAGATACACACTTTATTTTCTGGAAAATTAGAAGAGGCACTAGAAAATATTTTCAAAGAGGCTGAAGAGGCCATTGCTAGTGGAGTTAGTCTAATTATTCTTTCAGATAAAAAGGTTAATAAAGAAGAGACGGCTGTACCGATTTTATTGGCAGCGAGTGCTCTTCATCAGCATTTGGTGCATAAAGGATCTCGGACAAAAGTGAGTATTATTGTTGAATCGGGTGAAGTCAGGGAAGTACACCATTTCGCGGCATTGATTGGGTACGGAGTTGATGCCATCAACCCATATCTAGCATTTGCAACTTATCACCATGCCGTACAGGAAGGGAAAATTTCATTCACATACGAAAATGCTGTTGAGAAATATATTCAAGCAGTAACAGAAGGCGTTGTAAAAGTAATGTCAAAAATGGGAATCTCGACGGTACAAAGCTATCGCGGTGCGCAAATTTTTGAAGCTGTTGGAATCAGCCACAACGTAATTGATCGCTATTTTACAGGTACGGCATCTCAGCTTGGTGGGATCGACATCGAAATCATTGAGAAAGAAGCAAAGCTTATTCATGATAGAGCCTTTTCTGATAATGATCCATCGCTTGAATCAGGGAGTGACTTCCAATGGCGTAAAACGGGAGAACATCACGCCTTCAATCCGAAAACGATTCACACTTTGCAATGGGCAACGCGGAAAAATGATTATAGGCTATTTAAACAGTTCTCGAAAGCTGCTGATGAAGAAAGAATTGGTTTCCTCCGTAATTTATTTAGATTTAGTTCCAGCCAACAGGCAATTCCATTGGAGGAAGTGGAATCCGTGGATTCTATCGTGAAAAGGTTTAAAACCGGCGCGATGTCGTTTGGCTCTTTAAGTAAAGAGGCTCATGAAACCTTAGCGATTGCGATGAACCGTTTAGGGGGTAAAAGTAATAGTGGAGAGGGTGGAGAGGATCCAAGTCGATTTACTCCAGATGAAAATGGTGATTTGCGTCGTAGTGCGATTAAACAGATTGCTTCTGGTCGCTTTGGTGTGAATAGTCATTATTTAGTTCATGCTGATGAATTGCAAATTAAAATGGCCCAAGGTGCAAAGCCAGGTGAAGGTGGTCAACTTCCAGGAAACAAGGTATATCCATGGGTCGCTGATGTCCGTGGTTCAACTCCAGGGGTCGGGTTAATATCACCGCCACCACACCATGATATATACTCCATTGAGGATTTAGCTCAACTAGTTCATGATTTAAAAAATGCCAACAGGGATGCAAGAATTAGTGTGAAGCTTGTTTCTAAGTCTGGAGTTGGAACGATTGCTGCTGGTGTAGCAAAAGGTGCAGCAGACGTGATTGTAATAAGTGGGTATGACGGCGGTACAGGGGCATCGCCTAGAACGAGTATTAAACACACTGGACTTCCGTGGGAGCTTGGTCTTGCTGAAGCACACCAAACGCTGATGTTAAACGGATTACGTAATCGAGTGGTGCTGGAAACAGATGGTAAGCTAATGACAGGTAAGGATGTTGTCATGGCTGCTCTGTTCGGAGCAGAAGAATTTGCATTTGCAACCGCGCCTTTAGTTGTGTTAGGTTGCGTCATGATGAGAGCATGTCATTTAGATACTTGCCCAGTTGGTGTTGCCACACAGAACCCTGAGCTTCGGAAGAAGTTTGCTGGTGAAGCTGATTATATTGTGAACTATATGCGGTTTGTTGCCGAAGAAGTTCGGGAATTAATGGCTCAGCTGGGATTTAGAAGTGTCGATGAAATGGTGGGACGTACAGACGTATTAACAGTAGGAGAACGGGCAAAAGCACATTGGAAAGCAAAGTATCTAGATTTATCCACGTTGGTGTATCAACCAAAAGGTGAACGGATTTTCAGAATACCGCAAAATCATAAAATTGATGAATCTCTCGATATTCAAAAATTGTTGCCTGCTGTTCAAGGGGCATTAAAACATCAGACCCCGGTTGATGTCCATTTTCCAATTACCAATGTAAACCGTGTGGTTGGAACGATTGTCGGAAGTGAAGTTACCAAGCTCTATGGAGAAGAGGGCTTAACAGAAGATACAATCATCCTGCGGTTTACTGGTTCAGCGGGGCAGAGTTTCGGTGCATTTGTACCTAAAGGAATGACTTTATTATTAACTGGTGATGTGAATGATTACATCGGAAAAGGACTATCTGGAGGTAAAATCGCTGTAAAATCTCACGAGCCATCAAAGCTATACTCAGCTGGGAGTGTCATTGCCGGAAATGTTGCCTTCTATGGGGCAACAAAAGGGGAGGCATATATTAGTGGTCGTGCTGGTGAACGTTTTGCCGTCCGTAACAGTGGGGCTAATTTAGTCGTTGAAGGAATCGGTGACCATGGGTGTGAATACATGACTGGTGGTCGTGTCGTTATTTTAGGTGATGTAGGTAAAAATTTCGGGGCTGGTATGTCGGGTGGAATTGCTTACGTTCTGGCAGATAATCATAACGAGTTTACAGAATTTTGCAATACGGATATGGTCCAGTTAGAAAGAATCACCGAAGAAAACGAAATGAATGAGGTTAAAGAATTGGTGAAAAACCACTTGCGCTATACAGAGAGTGCCAAAGCAAACTATGTGCTTGAGAACTGGGAGAATGTTGCCAAACAATTTGTTAAGATCATTCCAAATGATTTTAAGCGGATGGTAGGAAAGATTCAAGAACAAAAGGCTGCGGGCTTAACGGAAGAAGAAGCAATTATGCGTGCCTTCGAGGCGAACGCAAAGCAGAAAAAACAAACTGAACAACCAGAATCGCTAGTGTAGTAGGAAAGGGGAGAAGAAGATGGGAAAAGCAACTGGATTTATGGAATATACACGTGAAAAGACTAAAGAACGGAACCCTATTAGGCGTATATACGATTGGAAAGAATATTCCACCCCTTTATCTGATGTCACATTAAAGAAACAAGGGGCAAGATGTATGGATTGCGGAACTCCTTTTTGTCATATGGGCATGGAGCTTGAGGGAACAACAACAGGGTGCCCAATAAATAACCTAATCCCAGAATGGAATGATTTAGTTTATCATGGTCGGTGGAAAGAAGCGCTGGACCGTTTGCTCTTAACAAATAATTTCCCGGAGTTCACAGGGCGGGTTTGCCCTGCCCCTTGTGAGGGTTCTTGTACACTAGCGATTACTGATTCCGCTGTAGCAATTAAAAGCATTGAGCGAACCATCATTGATAAAGGTTTTGAGAACGGCTGGATTACTCCTCGAATTCCAACGAGAAGGACAGGAAAGAAAATTGCTGTTATCGGTTCCGGACCAGCAGGACTAGCAAGTGCTGATCAACTCAACCAAGCGGGGCACTTCGTCACCGTTTATGAGCGTGCCGACCGTCCAGGAGGTTTGTTGATGTATGGTATTCCGAATATGAAGTTGGAAAAAGAAGTGGTGGAACGTAGGATTAGGCTTTTAACACAAGAAGGAATTAAGTTTGTTACCAATACAGAAGTCGGGAAAGATATTTCCGCTGAAGAGTTACGTGAGAATTATGATGCAGTTATCCTTTGTACAGGTGCGCAAAAACAACGGGATTTAGAGATTGAAGGTCGACAGGCAAAAGGGGTACATTTTGCGATGGACTATTTAACGACAACAACAAAAAGCCTTTTAGATTCTAATTTTAGAGACAAAAATTTCATTAATACGGAAGGCAAGGATGTTATTGTAATTGGTGGAGGAGATACGGGTGCAGACTGTGTAGCAACTGCGCTGCGGCAGAGATGCAAAAGCGTGGTACAATTTGGCAAACACCAGCAGCTCCCAACTTCAAGAACCTCTGATAATATGTGGCCAGCCTTTCCAAATGTATTCACCTTGGATTACGCATACGAAGAAGCGGATGCGAAGTTTGGTGGAGACCCACGTCAATATTCGATTCAAACTAAGAAAATTGTTGCGGATGGAAATGGCGAAGTGAAAGAACTTCATACGATCCAAATGGAGAAATACAGGGGCGAAGACGGCCGCTACTATTTTAAAGAAATCCCGGGGACGGAAAAAGTTTGGCCAGCGCAGCATGTGTTTATTGCAATTGGTTTCGAGGGGACAGAACAACCATTATTAAAACAAATTGCAGTAGAATCCAATAATCATAAAGTAAAGGCAACCTATGGAAAATATAAAACCAATGTTGAGGGTGTCTTTGCTGCAGGAGATGCAAGAAGAGGCCAAAGCCTGATCGTCTGGGCAATTAATGAAGGACGTGAAGCTGCTAGAGAAGTAGACCACTATTTGATGGGAAGCACTTTGTTACCATAAAACAAGTAAAGGCTTAAATCCAAGTTGGGGATTTGGGCTTTTTTCTTATTCTACATCATAATTTGTAACTGTTTGTATTTTGGGAAAAGTCGTATAATTAGAGGAAAGAAGATAGTTAAAGAGGGTGATAATGTTGACTGGGACAATAACAATCATAATGGTCTTTTCGATTCCGCTTGTTGCAATCGTAACAAGTCATTTTCAAAAACAAACAAAACTGAAACAAGAAATGTTGAAAGACGAGTTAGAACTTGAAAGATTAAGAAATCAAAACTTTTTAATTGAAACCGAAAAGATGAAACTTGAACTAGAGAAAATGACGATTGAGCAAAAAGATGGTTTAAAAATCAAATAACTTCACATTATACAAGGAACTATAATATCGTTAAAGGTAGAAAGCCACTTTGGGAAGGGGGAAAACATAAATGGGCACATCAACAATCTTAAAATGGATAACTGGTGGTTTGGAGGCATTCTTAGGAATACCAGTCCTTGGGGGAGCAATCGTTATTGGATTTGGGTGGACTCCGTTGCTTGTGATGCTTGTTTTGCATATTGTTACTTTAATCTTTTCTGTCAAAGAGTTCCAAAATAGATACGGCAGTATAATGGGAATCATTACATCAGTGCTTGCGTGGATTCCGGTCGTAGGGATGATACTGCATATCATTACTGGGTTGCTCCTATTGATTGATGCATATCGGTCGAAAGCTCACCAATATAGATAGATGTAATGGCTGGATAGAAAATAAATTGACCATGTGAATAAAAGGGCATACCGTCAAGGTGTGTCCTTCCTTTTATACACCTCCATCTTTTCTTGACATGCAGATAGAAAGTATAAGAAACTTTACTTACAGAGTACCACAGAAAGGATAGGAAGTATGATTATAGGCCGTAATGATGATTGCCCTTGTGGCAGTGGGAAAAAGTATAAAAAATGCTGTTTAAATAAGGTTGTTTCGATGGATGAAATTATTGGCAAAGAATTGAATCATCTTCAGGAACAGCTATACGGATATTTTGAACAAAAAGATGCTGAAATGTTTTATACCATACTTGATCGATATTTTCCGGAAGATGAAATTACGGAAGAAGAGGGAATTCTTCTAACCACACTTCTAATATTATGGGCAACATTAGAAAAGCCTTTTATGAATAAAACCTTAGTTGAACAATTCATTGAAGAGAAACGCCGAGGAAAGCAGCTCCGTCCAGCAGTTTTGACTCAACTAGAGAAATGGAGTAACATTCATCCTAGTTTTTCTAAGATTATGAACATGACTGATGGTAATTGGATGGAAGTTGAAGATGTGGCTACGAAGGAAATAAAACGAGTGAAAGTATTTGATAATGCTCCAGAGCTAGAAGTAGGGATGTTTCTTTTAGGGTTCCTATTGCCATACGGTAGTTACTATTCCTACTTTTTATTAGCCCTTCATTTTGGAAAGGGAGATGGAGATATTGTGGCGGATACTTTATCTCAGTTATATGAGGACAGTGACTATAAAGTTTTCGCGGAGTTCCTTTCTATTGAGTTTCCATATATTTTAAATTGGGTATTGTTTGATTTCGACCCTGTTGAGGAATTGCGCTGGGATGATCCTGCCTATTTTCGAGTCGTGGATCTCTTTGCAGAGAGGGCGACACAAGATTACGAATACTCCAATCAGCTTCTTGATCTTGGGGCAATCCTGTGGAATATCTATTGCCTAAAAGAGAAGCCTAGTATAAGGAAGCCAGAAGTCTATGCAGCAGGTCTTCATTATTTTATTGATACCAATATTCCGGGACTTGGTATCCTTACCCAAAAAGAGTTAGCTGATAGGTATGGAGTAAGTGCTACAGCTTTATCGAGGGCCTATCGGAAAATGGAAGAAGGCTTGAATGATGAGGTGGCAAAATTAGATCAATTCATGGAAAGAGCAATGAAGGATGAGATGTTAAATCGAGCGGGATTAAAAAGAGAAAAACAATCTCACAAAAGATTTTTTGAGTAAGTGGGAACAGCCTAGATCTCTTCTAGGCTGTTTTATTTTGGCTCTTTTTTCTTTCCTTCGCTAAACTCAACTTTAGATACCATCTATACGAAAATTGCAGTGTGTTAAGAAAAGATGTTCTTAACACACTTCCTGAATCAATTCTGCTGAGTTATTTTTCGGAGAATTCACTAGTGAGCTTACTTCGTATGCTTCCATGAGTTCCCTATCTAATGGTTGAAGTAAATGATTAAGGTCGTTAAGGGTACTTTTAGGATTAAGCCAAATCTTTTCATCTTCAGGCTTTAATATGACGGGCATTCGTTCATGAATCTCATGAACGAGTTCATTGGCTTTGGTGGTTACAACTGTACAAGAAAAGATGGACTGCCCGTCAGCAGACGTCCATTTCTCCCAGAGACCAGCCATGGCAAATAAATCATTTGATTTCAATTTAATTCGCATTGGTGTTTTATGTTTTTGTTCGTCCCGCTTCCATTCATAAAAACTATCAGCCACAATTAAGCAACGTTTCCTTCGATAAGCGTTCCGGTAGCTAGGTTTCTCAGCAAGCGTTTCTGCTCTTGCATTAATCATTTTATATCCGATTTTTGGATCCTTAGCCCATGGTGGAATTAGTCCCCATTTTAAATAGCCCATTTTATTTATGGAACCATTATTTAGGACAGCTATTACAGATTGAGAGGGTGCAACATTATAATTGGGGCTATAGTCTTCATCCAAGACAAAAGATGCTATATCGAATCGGTCAATTAGCTGTTCAAACGTTGCTGTTAACGTAAAACGACCACACATGTTCTTCACCTCAATATAATTCTTTACTCATAAAGTATTTCTAGTCATTATTTCCTTACTTTCTTGATGTACATACTGGTTACGCCCAGCCCCAACTCCAGCAATCGTGAATGAAATTGACACAATGGCTAAAAGGACAAGTGGAAATGTCCAACTGCTGTACACATCATAGAGGTAACCAAGAATAAACGGACCAATAGCTGCTAGTATGTATCCGACAGATTGAGCCATTCCGGATAAATCTGCTGCCTGTGTGGCACTTTCTGCTCGTAAGCTGATAAGAATTAATGCGTGACTTATGGCAGCACCTAAAGCGATTCCGATTAGAACCGAACTAATAATGAGAATAATAGAATTTCCCCCGAATAGTAGACCTAGAATACCAGTAAAACAAAAGAGTCCAATCCCCAGTGCAATTCCTTTCTGATTGGGAAGACGATCTGCAAGAACTGGAATGAGAAAATTAGCAGGAAGTCCACAAAAAAGCATTAAGGTAACAACCCAACCAGCTGCGGTGATACTAAGACCTTGGTTATGAAGGATTTCTGGAAGCCAAGTTGAAAAGCTGAAAAAAACCATAGATTGTAACCCCATAAAAAAAGTGACCTGCCATGCGATTGCTGAAGTCCATATGGAAGAATTTGCTATGTTTTCCGCCGGTCGTGAGGGCCCTTCATTTTTTCGCCGGGTCAAAGGAAGCCAAAATGCAATGGCGAGCAAAAGTAAAACAATCCATACACCTAATGACATCTCCCACCCTAAGTGAAGCTTTTCCGCCAAGGGAAAACTTAATCCTGGTGCGAGGCCTGACCAAAAAGCCATCGACAATGTGTAACTTCCCGTCAATAAGCCTACTTTGCCAGGGAATTTATGCTTAACAATGCCTGGTAACAAAACATTGCAAATGGCAATTCCGATGCCTATAAGAACGGTTCCTATGTACAAGGGGGTCAGTATTCCAATGGAACGGATAAGGATTCCCGTCCCCAATACAATCAAGCCTAAAAGGATACTTCGTTCACTCCCAAATCTTTTTGCAATTTTAGGTGCTAATGGAGAGATGGCTGCGAACGCCACGAGCGGTAACGTTGTGATTAAACCCGCTAAGCTATTTGAAATTCCAGTATCTTCACGGATTAAGCCTATTAGGGGACCGACAGAAGTAATCGCAGGACGTAAGTTAAAAGATACAAAGATAATTCCCAAAAATAATAATAGTTTTCCCCAACGAGAAGAATTCATTTCAATCGTCCCTCCTTATAAAAGTCTGGTATGGAAATGTAATTTCATTATTCGCACTATTATAATGAATATTTTGAGTTTTGTATAGTTTCAGTCAGAAATGAGAGTGTTTATGATTTTAATAATCAGGGAATATATGTGTACTGCGTCCCTTTATTAAATTTCTTAAAAATACTCCTTAAATGCAGGACTTATTATGCTTTACGTCAAATTAACATTAGAAAATTAATGTTTATTCTTTTTGCTAAGTCCTCACCTTATTGATTTTTCATTCCGGTGTTTAGAGCGGAACGCGAAGTGAGTTGGAAATAACTACAAGGTGTTGGTACAGTACTAATTTATTACAAGGAGGATTTATCATGACAAAGCATTATTGTAAGAAATGTATGGGTTTTACCAAGGAAGTAGAAAAATGTGAACATTGTGGAAACGGAGAGATTGTCGAAATCGAAATAAATAACCATAAATAACGAAACAACTCCTAGTAACCCTAATAGGCTGACTTAATTTGAATTCCCTTTAAATGGTTTACATTGTTCTTCCAACTGGGCCCTCTCCCAATTATTCCAAGCCAAAAGCCTTCTTCATGTTGAGTCTTAATCGAAAGATATATCCTGTGTGTTTCACCTATCTCATACTTCCTGAATACGCTAATTTTGTATTCAAAACTAAATGGGAGAAAGGTGATCAGTATTGTTCTACCATGTTAAGGAACTTCAATACCATGCTAAGCCTGAACGTCCAGACCCACTCTTTGCCAAACAATTGCAAGAAGTCCTGGGTGGCCAATTTGGAGAAATTTCAGTAGCCCTACAATACTTGTTCCAAGGATGGAGTGTCCGTGGCAACGGTAAATATAAAGATTTACTTATGGATACAGGTGCTGAAGAATTAGCCCATATCGAAATGCTTGCCACGATGATTGCAAGACTTCTTGATGGGGCACCGGTTGGTGACCTTGAAACAGCAGCGAAGGATCCTATCATTGGGGCGATTCTTGGCGGTATGAATCCTCAACACGCTATTGTGTCAGGTCTAGGTGCGATGCCAGCCGACAGTGTAGGTAATAGATGGACAGCCGACTATATTATTGCTAGTGGAAATTTGCTCGCTGATTTTCGCGCAAATTTGAATGCAGAGTCGCAGGGACGACTACAGGCTGTTCGATTGTACGAGGCAACAAATGACCGTGGGGTAAAAGATATGCTATCATGGTTGATTGCTCGTGATACGATGCATCAAAATCAATGGTACGCGGCTATTTGTGAATTAGAAGCAAAAGAAAACATAGTTGTTCCAAGCACATTCCCACGCCAAAAAGAAAAAAGAGAAGTATCATATGTTCTGTTTAATTATTCCCAAGGTGACCAAAGTGCAAAAGGGCGTTGGGCTAATGGACCAAGTATGGACGGAGAAGGAACATTTAAGTATGTACAGAACCCTCAAGCATATGCGGAAAAGCCCAAATTAAAGCCTGCGCCTAAATATATTCATAACACATTACCAGCTGTCCTCCGTAATGACGACATTCCCCCAAATCTTGCCTAAAGTAAAAGGTGATAGACCCCTGCTTAGTTATGGTTCTATTGAAATGGCTATTCCGATAAATGGCTTGGAAAGAATCTTTTCCAAGCCAATTATTATTTCTTTGAAACTCGTAATTAACTGTTAGTAGTTGATTCTGCCAACTCCATTAGGTTAAGGTGGACAGTGAGGAGTGATATATGTTGAACGATACTATTCGATTATTAAAAAATCACCGTTCTATTCGTGAATTTGACCCTACAAAGGGTGTAAGTGTTAGTCAGGCAAAAACCATCATTGAAACAGCAATGGCTGCACCAAATTGGATCAATGGGCAGCAAGTAAGTGTGATTGAAATACGTGACGAGGATAGAAAATCTAAATTGGCGTATGCTGCTGGGAACCAAAAGTGGATTGAGGAGGCACCGGTATTCTTTGTGTTTTGTCTTGATTTCTACCGAGCAAAGGTAGCAGCAGATAAAAACGGTAATAAGTTTCAAATTGCTGATCATATTGAGGCGATTATCGTTGGATCCACGGATGTTGGAATTGCCATAGCAAACGCAACGGCTGCGGCTGAATCGATGGGACTTGGAATTGTACCGATTGGGGGAATTAGGAGAGATCCAGATACATATATAGATATTCTAGATTTACCAGAGTACGTCTTCCCAATTTCAGGTCTTGTTGTCGGATATCCGAGAGCAATCCCAGAACAAAAGCCGCGATTACCTCTCGAGGCAGTTCATCATAATGAAAAATACAACAAAGAGCAACAGCGAGCGTTAATGGATGATTATGATAAAACCGTCTCAGCTTATATGGCAGAACGTACAAACGGACAGGATATTTCAAATTGGTCCTCAAAGGTTGCTCATTTCTACGATAACGGTTTTGAAGCTTACCAAAAGGCAGTTGCACCTGCATTAAAAAAACAAGGTTTTCGTTATCATATAGAATAAAGAGAAGAGCTGGATGTCCTCCAGCTCTTTCTTATCTTCAGATGTTTAATACCCTTTTTTATAGTCGACCAAATTAATAGAAGGAGTTTGATTGTTTAGGTATAGTTTTAGGTTTGGGATAAAAATGTCTTCAATAACGCGTTTAGCATAATGTTCGGTTGCTCCGGCTGTATGCGGGGTTACGATGACGTTTTCCATATCCCATAATGGACTTTTTGGGGATAAAGGCTCTTTTTCAAACACATCCAGGCCAGCACCTGCAATTTGTCCTTCGTTTAAAGCAGAAATGAATGATCCTTCGTCAACAATGGGACCACGCCCAATATTAATGAAGAAAGCTGTTTTCTTCATCAACTCAAACTGCTTTTTTCCAAATAAATGATGAGTTTCTTGGGTCAGTGGAAGAGTAACAACTACATAATCACAATGTGGAAGGATCTCATCCAATTGATGTGAAAAGTACATTCTATCTACAAACTCATCTAGTCTGCCAGAATTACGAACACCTAATACGTTCATACCAAAAGCTTTTGCAATTTTCGCCGTTTCTTTCCCTATAGCGCCTACGCCAATAATTCCAATTGTTTTCCCGTGAATCTCCAAATTTAGTTCTGAATGATGCCATGTTTTTGTGGTTTGGTTTCTAACATAAGTATGTATTTTGCGGGTTAATGCTAGCATCAAAGCGAAGATGGTTTCACTAATGGGGTAGGCATGAACGCCGTTGGCACTTGTTAACTTAATGCCGAGAGCTTCCAATTTGTCTAAAGGCATGCTGTTTACCCCTGCACTCCATGATTGTAGCCAGCGTAATTTAGGAGTGTATTCAAACATCTCTGTCATTTCTTTTTTCCAACCGACAATGATTTCAGCATCGTATAAGTGATTTTGCCAAATTGAAGAGTCTTTACCAGAAATCAGCGTCCAATCAGGTATTAATGTTTCAACAGCTTCAATAAGCCTCTCGTTTAGATTATGAGTAATGAGTAATGTTCTTTTCCCCAGGGTAATCCCTCCCAAAAGCGTGGTTTCAAGATGAAAAGTAATCTATCTCTCTACTATACCTTTTTTATCCAAGTACGAACAATCCTAACAGTTTTAATTAATTGATTTTTTAATAATAATCAAATATTTAAAAACTATTTTAAAAAAGGAAGCAGGGATTTTTAATTTTAGAAGGAAGTTTAAATAAAGGATTATTATTTTGTCAATAGTAGAAATATATTAATTTTATTATTAAGCTGGTGAGACCATTTAAAGCCATTTTTTATCGGGAGGGGGAATATAATCGATGTTATCTTTTGAAGAGAAAAGAGCTATTTTCCGTTCGTTTAATCTAGAAGAAAAGCAAACTAGCAATGGAAGAATTAATTTTCATTATCCAGAAAGTAAACAAAGGGGTCAAGTGGTAGGGACACAGTTGCATACCAGTGGGAATGGGTATGTGATTGGTAAATACCTCTCACCTGACACCATCAATCGATATGGGTACAAAATTGACTCTCGTGGTTGGATTACGATTAAAGAATTTACGAAAGAACAGTTAACAGATGTAATCTCAGAAGCAATCAAGTCGATGTCAGTGGTTGAAAATCACGATGAATTTCTACAAGAAGATTTATTAGCAGTACAAGTAGAGGGAGACAATAACGAAGAAAAACTATTCGAAAATGAAAATATCCCTTCATTAAATGACGTGAGAAAGTCGAATTGTGTTTCTCGATGGCTTTGGTGGACGAAAACAGTCCTGGAGTTTAACCGTATCATTTGGGGAGGTAGCAGCATAGAAAGAAAGTAAAAAATAACAAAATAGTAGCATGTTCGCGATAAAACCATGCCAAATAGTTAGGCATGGTTTTTGGATGTATTTGTATACATAGATAGTGTATCAATAATAGTTTGTGAAGAAGGGAGAACAGTAGGTGAAAAATCTAGAAAATAACCCTATTTCTACTGAAATAAAGGAAGATGGCTCATTTAATCGACAGACTAATCGCTTTATAACGCCTTTCGGAAATAAGGAAGGGGATCTACCTGTTGAGAAAGGAAGATATCGATTGTTGTGGTCGGCTGTATGTCCATGGGCACATCGCTCTGTGATTGTACGAAAAATATTAGGATTGGAGGATGTTATAAGTTTAGGCACAGCTAGCCCCATGCGTCCAAGACTCCCACATGTTGATTGGGAATTTTCATTAGACGATGGGAATGTGGACCCCGTATTAAAAATTAGATATATGAGTGAAATCTATTTAAAAACAGATCCTACTTACCAGGGACGTCCCACGGTACCTGTTATCGTTGATATTAAGAAGCAAAAGGTCGTAAACAATGATTATTTTAAACTGACAAACTATCTTGAAAACGATTGGAAACCCTACCATAAAGACCATGCTCCAGAATTATATCCTGAATCGTTGAGGCAAGAAATCTCTAACTTAAACGACGTTATTTTTCACGAAGTAAACAATGGAGTATATAAATGTGGTTTTGCTCAATCTCAAGAAGCGTATGAAGAAGCTTATGATGTACTCTTTACCCGTTTAGATAAACTAGAGAAACACTTAGGTGAAAGGCGCTTTTTGTTCGGTGATTTTATTACAGATTCAGATGTACGTCTATACGCCACATTGATTCGATTTGATGTTGCCTATTATTCTGCATTTAAGACCAATCGGAATCGAATTGTAGATTTTCATCATTTATGGGGATATTTGCGAGATTTATATCAAACACCTGGTTTTGGTGATACTACTGATTTTCATGCGATTAAGGTTCATTATCATCTTTCAAACCATATTGGGAGTAATGACCATAAAGGAGGAAACATCCTACCAAAGGGGCCAGATTTGTCAGGTCTACATTCTGAACATGGACGTCAAGCTTTAAGTAAGCATAAGAGTAAATTTCTAATCATTTGATAAGAGTACATTTGGAATGAGTGTTGTTAAAAACCCTAAAGCCGGCACGTTCTTATCTCATTATTAAAAGTCTATTTTGGGTTTCAAATAAAGCTTAATCAAAAACCTATTTTATATCCAAGGGTAAAAATGTTTGAGTAAAGAGAGAGCCTTTGAAAGTCAGGAAGTGGAGGAAAAACGATGATTATCCGTGATGCAAAGGAGCAAGAGCTGGGATTTATTCGACAACAAAGACTAAGTTCATATGAAGAACATGCTAGAAGGGTTCCGAAGGAGCACTGGCTAGCCTTACAACAAGCGATAACCTCAGAGGTAGATATTAGTCCAGGGGTTGAACGTATTGTTAGTGAAATAGAGGGTGAAATTGTAGGGAGTGTGGTATTATTTCCTGCTAACACGGATGCCTATGAAGGAAGTGTAGAGGAGCTGAACTATCCGGAGATACGGATGTTGGCCGTTTCACCGCAAGTAAGAGGAAGAGGCGTCGCTACAGCACTTGTTTCGGAATGTATTCAACGTGCGAGGGCTAAGGGCTATCAAACGATTGGGTTACATACGGGTGAATTTATGGAAAATGCAATGAAGCTATATGAACGGCTAGGGTTTATACGGGTGCCTGAACATGATTTTGAACCAGCAGGAGATGGTATAATCGTAAAGGCATATAGGCTTGCATTTGATTAAAGAATAGTAGAGACTTGCAGCATAATATCGGTTATAACCAAAACCCTTAGGATGGTACACAATGGCGCCATCCTTTACTTATGAAAAAATAAAATGCAAACGATTGCACATAAAATGAAAGTGTGATATTTTAGTAAAGTGCAAAGAGGAGGAAGGCAATTATGAAAAAAGTATGGTGGAAAGAAGCCGTCGCCTATCAAATTTATCCACGGAGTTTTATGGACTCTAATGGGGACGGAATTGGTGATATTCAGGGCATCATTTCTAAGCTCGATTATTTACAAGAACTAGGGGTTGATGTCATTTGGATTTGTCCAATTTATACCTCGCCTAATGATGATAACGGTTACGATATTAGTGATTATCAAGATATAATGGAAGACTTTGGAACGATGGCTGATTTTGATGAGCTATTGGAGGCTGTTCACTCTCGAGGAATGAAACTAATCTTAGACCTTGTGATTAATCATACTTCGGATGAGCACCCTTGGTTTATTGAATCACGTTCATCAAAAGAAAATCCGTACAGAGATTATTACATATGGCATCCAGGTCTACCTGAAAAGGAACCGAATAACTGGGAATCGATATTTGGCGGATCTGCATGGGAGTATGATAGAGAAACAAAGGAATATTTCATGCATGTCTTTTCACGCCGCCAGCCGGACTTGAATTGGGAGAACCCAAAGGTTCGCCATGGCATTTATGAGATGATAAACTGGTGGTTAGATAAAGGGATCGATGGCTTCCGTGTGGATGCTATTTCTCATATTAAAAAGGTTCACGGATTTCCAGATTTACCAAATCCTAAAAATTTAAAATATGTCCCATCCTTTGAAGGACATATGAATCGTGAAGGAATCCAAGAATTTCTTCAAGAACTTAAGAAGGAAACCTTTGCTAAATACGACATCATGACCGTTGGTGAAGCGAACGGAGTAAAAGTCAACCAAGCAGAAGAGTGGGTCGGCGAAGAAAACGGGATATTTAATATGATTTTTCAGTTTGAGCATTTGGATCTTTGGGGTACAAGTGTGACGGGTGGAATTGATATTAAAGCATTAAAAGAAACCTTTAATCGCTGGCAGACGGGATTAAATGGGATTGGATGGAATGCGTTATTCTTAGAAAATCATGACCAACCCCGTTCCGTATCGACTTGGGGAGATAGTGAAGAATATCGAGTACAGTCAGCAAAAGCACTTGCTACACTATACTTCTTGATGCAAGGAACACCTTTTATTTATCAAGGTCAGGAAATCGGCATGACAAATGTAAAGTACTCAAGCATTGAGGATTATAATGATGTGGCAATCAAGAACCTCTATCATAATGGGATTGAGGAGGGGAAAAGCCATGAAGAATTAATGGAGATCATTTGGAAAAACGGTCGCGATAACTCTAGGACCCCGATGCAGTGGACACCAGGAGAAAATGCAGGCTTTACCTCTGGAAAACCATGGTTGAAAGTCAATCCTAATAAGAATGAAATCAATGTCCAAGATGCCATTCTAGACCCAGAATCCGTTTATGCTTTCTATAAAAAACTGATTGAAGTAAGAAAAGCACAGTCTGTGTTTGTGTATGGTGATTTTGAACTCGTTCTAGCTGAACATAATCAAATATTTGCTTATACGCGGACATTAGAGAATGAGAAAATGCTTATCATCGTAAACATGTTTGCTAATGATACTCAGTTTATTGTTCCAGAAGAATTTAAAGAGAAAACAGTGAAGGTTCTATTAAATAATTACCAGGTCGAGGTAAAAGACACTTTAGAAAATATGAATCTAAGACCTTATGAAGCAATAGTCTACCAATTAGTGTAATGTTTAGCTAATGAGTGCAAACGTTTGCTCAGGGATTATAAAGGGAGATAGGAAAATGAAATTCATGTCATTTGATTTTTGGCAAAAATTTGGGAAGGCATTGCTCGTTGTTGTAGCAGTTATGCCAGCGGCTGGTATTATGATTTCTTTAGGGAAATTAGTTGGGATGATGGGTGGAGATATGGCCTTTGTTCATACCATCGCAGTCATCTTGGAGGAAATCGGTTGGGGAATAATTGGAAACCTCCATGTTCTATTTGCCGTTGCAATAGGTGGTTCTTGGGCAAAAGAACGCGCTGGTGGAGCCTTTGCAGCATTAATCGCATTTATTCTAATTAATCGAATCACTGGTGCCATATTTGGTGTAAATAGTGGGATGTTAGCGGACTCTGAAGCTACAGTTACGTCTTTGTTTGGAAGCGAATTAGTTGTTAGTGACTATTTTATCTCGGTACTAGGAGCCCCTGCCTTAAATATGGGTGTTTTTGTTGGGATTATCTCTGGTTTCTTAGGGGCGAATCTCTTTAATCGATACTATAACTTTAACAAGCTGCCACAATCGCTTGCTTTCTTTAATGGAAAGCGGTTCGTACCATTCGTCGTAATTGGTGGATCCATCGTAACGGCCATTATTTTGGCTGTGTTATGGCCATTTATCCAAGGATTATTAAATGACTTTGGTCGTTGGATTGCAACTTCTCGTGATACAGCTCCAGTAGTAGCTCCGTTCGTTTTTGGAGCATTAGAGCGTTTACTATTACCATTCGGGTTGCATCATATGCTTACAGTCCCAATGAACTATACAGAATTGGGTGGAACTTATACAATTTTAACGGGTACAAGTGCTGGAACAACCGTGGCTGGTCAAGATCCACTATGGTTAGCCTGGATTGCTGACTTGAATAATCTTCTTGCCGCTGGAGACACAGCTGGTTATCAAGCCCTATTAAACGACGTTACACCTGCACGTTTTAAGGTTGGTCAGATGATTCTATCAACTGCAGCGCTTATCGGGATTGCTTTTGCCATGTACCGAAATGTTGATAAAGACAAGCGCACAAAATACAAGTCAATGTTCCTATCTGCAGGATTGGCTGTATTTTTAACAGGGGTAACTGAACCGATTGAATTTATGTTTATGTTTGTGGCACCAGTTCTTTATGGAGCTTACGCGATTATGACTGGACTAGCGTTTGCAATTGTTGATATAGTGAATATTCGTGTCCATTCATTCGGGATCATCGAATTTATCACACGAACACCAATGATTCTTAAGGCTGGATTATGGCTTGATCTTGTTTATTTTGTTGTAGCATGTTTGCTTTTCTTCGGGCTAAACTTTACGGTTGCAAACTTTATTATTAAAAAGTTTAAATATGCCACTCCAGGTCGACTAGGTAACTATATTGAAGAAGAAAATGGTGAAGGTGCTACTACTGGTACAGATTCAAAGCAAACAGATGATTCTCAAGCTGCTACAATTATTTCCTTACTAGGTGGAGAAGAGAATATTGAAGATGTTGACGCATGTATGACTCGTCTTCGTGTAACGGTAAAAGATATCGAGGTAGTTGCCTCAGAAAAAGAATGGAAGTTAAATGGAGCACTAGGTCTCATTCTAAAAGATAAAGGTGTTCAAGCAATCTATGGTCCAAAAGCAGATGTATTGAAATCAGATATCCAGGACCGATTAGGAGCGTAAAAAATGAAATTATTAACATTAAATTGTCATTCATGGCAGGAAGAGAATCAATTTGAAAAAATTAAAACACTGGCCGAAACCATAAAAGAGCAATCCTACGATGTAATTGCTCTTCAGGAAGTCAGTCAGAAAAAGGATTCAGCAGAAATGATTGACGGTTTAAGGGTAGATAATTTTGTTGTTGTGCTTCTCCAAGAATTAGAAAAGATGGGTGTTACAGATTATCATTTCACATGGGATTTCTCACATATTGGCTTTGAAATCTATGAAGAAGGTTTGGCAATTTTAACAAAGCATCCTATTAAGAAGACGCATTCTTTCTTTATTACCCAATCCCATGATACAGATTATTGGAAAACAAGAAAAATCGTTGGTGCTACGATTCAATATCATGACGAGTTTTTATCGTTTTATAGCTGCCATCTTGGCTGGTGGGGGGATGATGAGGAACCTTATCAATATCAGGTTGAATCCTTAATCAATGCTGCAGATAAGGAAGGTACGAGGTATTTTCTTATGGGTGACTTTAATAATGACGCCAATACTAGAAATGAAGGTTATGACGAACTAGTAAGCAAGGGAATTTATGATACCTATCATTTAGCGTTAGAAAAAGATTCTGGTGCTACAGTAAAAGGAAAAATCCAAGGATGGGACGAGAACAATAGAGATTTAAGAATTGACTTAATTTTGGCGAGTAATTCTTTTGAAGTAGTCAAATCAAATGTGATTTTTAACGGTGAAAACAAACCTGTTGTATCAGATCATTACGGGTTGAATCTTGATGTGAATGTATAAACTTAGGTATCGCTATTGACTAGCGATACCTTTTTGTTTATGTAGTAAAGGTCATTAAAGATGTACTGCCTCAACTAATTCAGGGAAGTCTATGAAGGGGTTCCTATTCCCTTGAATCATGTATATTGATTGATTTCGATGCTTCTCATACAATGTTACCGGAAATTGTTGGTGCCATTGAATGAGTAAAGAGATATCAATTAAACCTCTAAAAGATTTCTTTATGGCAAGAGGATACCGTAACAAAAAGTACAACATTGCCCTAGCGATTTTCCCTTTGCCATGTTCTGGTTCAAATCGATCATTAATTGTAACTCCACAATGATTTCGAATCGGTTCCGTTTCTGATTCAGGTGTATAAAAGGTAAAATCAGCATAAGGGAAATTCGAACGAGCGATATTGCAATCTGGTTGGCATGTAAAAAGATGATGCAGGTCCCCTTTCATAGGTTCAAGTGAATGGAACCACGATTGTGGCACGATATGTTCAGTATTAAATTTGTATTTCCATTCAATAGAGTTTAACTCCTTTAAGGATAGAAATTGGTGTTGATCTACTTGACGGAGTGCTTCCATAAATTTGTCATACTTTTCCTGAATGATTTCGTGATCTCTTACGATTAAGGAAGCAGGATCTTTCTCTTCTCCTGAGTAGATACTTTTTACCGTTCCATCCGGATATAAGTCTACCCATGTATATAAATACAAATCTTTACTTATAAAATAGGGAACATGATTTTTATGAGTTTGTGTTACTAGTTTTGTTAAATTAATAGATAAATGAGAACAATCAATAGAATGGTTTAATAATGAGTCATAATAATGATTGATATCAGTTTGGTTTTGCCTTTCACTAAAATAAAGTTCTTGGTCTGTCAGAATACGACGTTTATTAGCTCTTAAAAAGGTCATTTGTTTGGTTAAATCAATCCGCTCAGAAGAGCTATCGCCAAGATATTTTATCTTTCTCCTTTTCTGGTTCCTTTTCTTTTTGCCCATGGTTATACTCCTTAATTAGAAATGTATCATGTTCATTGGATCTGGAATCAACTACTTCGGTTTATATACCTTTATTATAGGCTGTTTTTGTAAAGATTGTTGTGTCCTTATTTTAAAAAGATAATACACTTAAGGGTGATTAGTTTGAGTTTTCATATATTCATTGTTTTTGAAAAATGGTAAACTAGTAAACAATACAAACTGAAGAAAAGAGCGAGGCTAATCATGATAAAAGCAGTTTTTTTTGATTTAGATGATACCCTTCTTTGGGATCAGAAAAGTATAAAGCAAGCGTTTGTGGAAACATGTAAACTGGCGGAGGAAAAATACGGGGTAGATTCGGAGCGTTTTGAAGATGCTGTCCGTGAAGCTGCTCGTGAACTCTACTCATCCTATGAAACGTTTCCTTTCACTCAAATGATTGGAATTAACCCATTTGAGGGACTGTGGGGCAACTTCTTAGACGATATTGATGAATTTCGGAAGCTCAAAAAAATTGCACCTGTCTATCGCAAGGATGCATGGACAAATGGTCTAAAGAAAATGGGTATCCATGATCCAGAGTTTGGCTTAGAGTTAGCGGAGGCTTTTCCACAAAACCGAAGGAAGCTTCCATTTGTATATGAAGAAACGTTTAAGATATTAGACGAATTAAGGAAAGATTACCGACTTTTGTTATTAACAAATGGCTCACCAGACTTGCAACAAACAAAACTTGAAATCACAGCTGAGTTGGTGCCTTATTTTGAGCAAATTGTCATTTCTGGTGATTATGGTCGAGGAAAACCAGACCCAGGTATTTTTGAACACGCTTTGTCATTGATGGAATTAGATAAAAACGAAGCTATTATGGTCGGGGATAATTTAATGACAGATATCCTTGGGGCCAATACTGTTGGAATGAAATCAGTATGGATTAACCGACATGATAAACAGCGGAATGAAGTGATTCCAACTTATGAAATTGTACATTTAGAAGAGCTTCTACCGTTACTTGATAAGTTGAATCAGGAATAATAAATACGCTTCTCTTAAGAGATATAAGGCATCGGCATAATAAGACCGATGCCTATTTTTCTTACTTAGGCTGGTCTTTTTGACCATATCGCAAGTGTCCCGCCTCTTTTTCGCCTTTTTGCTTGTTCAATTTCCCTTTCAATTGAACATTCGGATGACTACTTTCTTTTTCACTCATTACTTTCACCTCCAAATAGTATTCTTTCTAAAACCCTTTAAATTATGTTTGATTCATTGGTGGGGCAGTTAAAAGCTACTCACAACACGGAGTTTTACATAAGAGCATAGAGCCAATTTTTGAAACCGTTCTATTATTAGAACTTCACAATATGATTGAAATATAAGAACCTCTGAACCATGCGAAATCAATTCTTTGGGTTTATTCATGGGCTTGAGGAGAATCAAATGGGGGGAGCGAGAATGAGGGAGAATCAGGAGTTTCATTTGTTAAAGAATGATACAGACTATATTTGGCATTCAATGAAGCCGTATAGTCCGAATTCAACGATTGTTATTGACAGGGCAGAAGGAGCATGGGTCATTGATCATAAGGGGAATCGGTATTTGGATGCAATGGCAGGTTTATGGTGCGTGAACGTTGGTTACGGGAGAACTGAGCTAGCTGAAGTGGCTTACAATCAATTGAAGAAAATGGCCTATTATCCACTAACTCAAAGTCATCGTCCAGCGATTGAACTTGCAAAAAAGTTAAACGAATGGCTAGGCGACGAATATGTATTCTTTTTTTCAAATAGTGGGTCAGAGGCAAATGAGACCGCCTTTAAAATCGTAAAGCAATACCACCAGCAACAGGGTGATCATAATCGTTATAAGTTTATATCAAGGTATCGGGGCTATCATGGAAATACAAATGCAACGCTTGCAGCCACAGGGCAGGCACAGCGAAAATATAAATATGAAACACTTGCTCCCGGATTCATCCATGTTCCTCCCCCTGACCTATATCGCTCATCGGATAAACAGGACGATAAAATTGAAGCATTAAAATCAGTCAAAGACATAGATGATGTCATGACTTGGGAGTTAAGTGAAACGATAGCGGGTGTCATTATGGAGCCAATCATCACAGGTGGGGGGATATTGATGCCCCCTGAACAGTATATGAAAGGTGTAAAGCAGGTTTGTGAAAAGCATGGAGCTCTGCTTATTGTTGATGAAGTGATTTGTGGTTTTGGTCGAACAGGCGAACCTTTCGGGTTCATGAACTATGGAGTAAAGCCAGATGTGATTACAATGGCAAAAGGGATTACTAGCGGTTACCTCCCGTTATCAGCAACAGCGGTGAAAAAAGAAATTTATGAAGGTTTTAAAGGGACAGAAGAGTATGATTACCTACGCCATATAAACACATTCGGAGGAAATCCTGCTGCCTGTGCGCTAGCGGTGAAAAATTTGGAGATTATGGAAAATGAAAATCTATGTTCTCGCTCAAAAACGATGGGTTCATATTTAAAAAAAGCGTTGGTGGAAGCACTCCGAGACCATCCGCTCGTTGGGGATATCAGAGGCAAGGGTTTATTGGTGGGAGTTGAATTGGTTAAAGATAGAACATCAAAGGCTCCACTTAATGTTGAATATGTAAACATGGTGATTGCCGGGTGTAAGCAAAAAGGCATCATAATTGGGAAAAATGGTGCTACAGTAGCTGGGTATAATAATGTTTTGAGTATGGCTCCACCATTAACAATAAAAAAGGAAGAAATTGATTTTCTCATCAAAACTGTAACTGAAGAGATTGCTAAACTAATTGAAAAATAGCGAAAAAAGTAGATGGTGACAATTCCATCTACTTTTTTGGTTTCCGTGGGTGGTTAATCTTAATGATGAAAGAGTGTATTCGAAAAAAATTAAAATGTATAACTTGAATAAGTAAGCTATTTAATATATTATCACGAACTCTTTTCGTAAATTAAACTTGTTTTTAGTGGGAACATTACTCCATCTGATCCCAAGAGCTCTATAGATTGAAATTATGAAAACTTGATCACATATTCACAATTCTCATCGCCATTTACATTACATTTTATTTCACGAATACTAATTTTCCCTTCATAAATTGTTGTGAGAGCACCTTCTAATATTGCTCCTTCTAGGTCGCACACCATGTTTCCTTCTGCGACCGGGAGTCCCTCGCAAAAGCAGTCCTCAATGATAATATGCATTTCTTCCTTTGTTTGCCTAACAATTCTAGGAATGCCTATTTTTAAATCTTCAAATATTTGCAACGCCTCTTCGATTGAGGAGATGGACATGCTTTTCCCAATTTCCCTCCCAACAGCAATCGTCGTATTTCTCCCTTTCATTGGAAGACCTTGATACATCCCAATTAAACGTACTGAACGAAATAACTCGAGCGGGACAAGATTACCTAAAGTTTCTCGCTTAATACTTTTCATATCTTCAAATGTAAATAAACTCATAAATTTCCTCCTGCTTTATATTTTTCCATGTAGTTCAGTGAAGATTCGTTAAGGAGTTTCTACAATTTATTACTCCAAACTCTGGCAAGGAGTGTTATTGTAGCTCCAATTATAGTAGAAAATAATTTTAGAAACATTGATTTAAATCATCATCAGATGAAAAAATAACTAGTAAACTGAAAGTATTACAAGTATGGGGGGTATCATGCAAGAACTTGACTCAAGTTTCTATAAAGAAATATTTGAACAAATTAATACCGGCGCAATCATTACTGATAAAAATAGGGTAGTTATTAGTGTTAATTCGGCTTTTTTGACTTTAAGTGGATATAAAGCAAAAGAAGTTTGCGGGTTTCCAATCGATCATTTTATAGAAGGGTTTCAATTTAATCAAAAAGATTGGCGAAAAAATATTATTCTAAAAAAGAAAAATAGCAGTAAAAAATCTCAGTGGCTTTTAGTAAACCATATTAATTCTACATCTTCCAACGAAGACTTTCACATTTGGGTATTAACAGATTTCCAAATTTGTGGGTTAGACCCATTAACAAAGCTTCCCAACAGATTCTTATTTAATCAGAAATTAAATGAAACCATAGAAAAAGCTAGGGAGGAGAACGGCACATTTGCACTATTATTCATAGATTTAGACCGTTTTAAATTCATAAATGATACTCTTGGACATGCAGCTGGGGACCACCTGTTGTTGGAAGCCACTCTTCGTATAAAGGACGCAATCGGAAGACAGCATTTACTCGCAAGAATGGGTGGAGATGAATTTGTTTGTGTCCTAACTAATCTTAAGACTGATGAAGAAGCAGAATATTGGGCAAGAAAGGTGATAAAAGCTTTTTCTATTCCCTTTTTACTTAAAGAAACGGAGTTCTATATTTCAACTAGTATCGGGATAAGTGTGTATCCATATGACGGGGATGATGGAGAAATTCTTATTAGTAACGCTGATTCTGCAATGTATCGAGCAAAGAAAAAGGGACGAAACCGGTATGAAAATGCAAAAGTGGAATTGAACGCTGGTGGGTTTGAAAAAATCCTCATGGAAAATAATTTACGCAAAGCAATTGAAAACAACGAACTGCTTTTATATTTTCAACCACAAGTGAATTTGCCCAGTAATGAAGTTCTCTCTTTTGAGGCTTTAATACGGTGGGACCATCCGGATTTAGGATTGATATTACCGGGCGATTTCATTCCGGTAGCTGAAGAAACAGGATTGATTTTGCCAATAGGCAATTGGGTTTTAAAGGAAGCCTGTTTAAAAATGAGAGAATGGCAAGATGCTGGTTATTCTCCAGTGAGAGTGGCTATCAATTTATCAGCGGGGCAATTCCTGCAAAATGATTTGGTTCACAAAGTAGACAACGTTCTGAAAGAGACACGCATTGATCCAAGCTGTTTAGAATTAGAAATCACTGAAAATATATTGATGCATGATGTTAATCAAGCAATTAAGTCTTTACGTGAACTAAAAAAATTGGGAGTTCAGATTTCAATTGATGACTTCGGGACGGGGTATTCTTCATTAAACTACTTAAAAGATTTCCCTATTGATACACTTAAGATTGATCGCTCTTTTATTTGTGATATCGATACAAATGCCAGTAGTGTTGCATTAACAAGAGCAATCACGAACCTCGCACATGATCTCGAGGTAAAGGTTGTTGCTGAAGGCGTAGAAAATGCCGTACAACTTGATATCGTTAAGCGACATTCATGTGATAGGGTACAGGGCTATTATTTTAGTAAGCCACTTAATGAAACTCATGTACTTCAGTTTCTTAGTAAAAATCATAAAGTGGTGACAGTTTAATGGAATCGCTTTTTTTACGGAAGCAGGATTATGATCTTATATAAGAGAAAATGAATAATAAGAGTCAAAACTATAAGGGAGGAAATAATATCATGTTAATGGTCACGACAGATTCCGTAGCAAATAAAAACATCATTGAAGTAAAAGGGGTGGTTACAAGTAGCATTGTTCAATCGCGTAATATTGGAAAAGACCTTCTTTCCGGCCTGAAGTCGATTGTTGGTGGGGAGTTAAGAAGTTATACAGAAATGTTAGAAGACTCTAAAGCAGAAGTTAAAACACGGCTAATTCAGCAAGCTGAACAAGTAGGGGCAAATGCGATCGTAGGACTTCGACTAGAGCTATCAGCAGGGCAAGGAACTTCAGAATTAATTGGCTATGGTACTGCGGTTGTGATTGAATAAGAGCCAAGAAGGTACAGTTAACGAGGTGCTAGTGTCTTTTTATTGATTAATACCCAATATATCCTTGGTTAGAGGGAGAAATGCAAACGGTTAAAGAGTTCTTCTCAAAACTGATTTATTAAATTAGGATCAGTTATTCTGAAGGTAAGTGTTTTTTTCTGATAATTTATGTGAATTTTCTCTCTTGTCTAAAAAATTTCTTATACCAAAATAATATTCGGAAATTTCAATAAATTATATTGCACTCTCTTAGTTATCATTGTATAATTTTATTAGTAGCCGATACCTCTAAAGAGTTAGCCCTCTTAAGATCCGTAAAAAGGCTATACAAATGTTTTAATAATATGAATAACTAGAGTTGAGTTTTAACTGTCTAGTCTGAAAACACAGACAAGAGCCGGTTGCATTTTCTGTGCAACTGGCTTTTATTTTAAGCTCTGTTATAGGATTTTATGGACTTTTTACTTTACTAGCTTAACAGAGCAAAACTTTACGAGGAGATGAGGAAATGTTAGATTTTAATTTAAGTGATGAGCAACTAGCGGTTCAGAAAATGGTAAAGGAATTTGTTGATAATGAAATCAATCCTTATATTCGTGAATGGGACGAAAAGGGACATTTTGAATCATCCATTTTAAATCGACTTGCGGAACTAGGATTAATGGGGGTTTGTATTCCAGAGGAATACGGTGGAAGTGGAATGGATTATAATACGTTAGCGATTGTTTGTGAAGAACTTGAGCGTGGCGATACTGCATTTCGTACAGCCGTTTCAGTTCATACTGGGTTAAATAGCATGACACTTCTTCAATGGGGCTCTGAAGCACAAAAGCAAAAATACTTAGTGCCACAGGCAAAAGGATTAAAGGTTGGGGCATTCGGGTTGACTGAGCCTAATGCTGGTTCGGATGTTGCAGCCATGCAAACCTCTGCTGTGCTTGATGGTGATCACTACATACTGAACGGTCAGAAGACGTGGATTTCGCTTTGTGATTTTGCTGACCATTTCCTTGTATTCGCTTACACAGATAAAAGCAAAAAACACCACGGGATTTCTGCTTTTATCGTTGAACGGACAATGGAAGGGTTCTCCTCAAGGGCAATCAAAGGAAAATTAGGAATTCGTGCCGGTAATACTGGTGAACTGTTCTTTGACAATGTACGGGTACCAAAAGAGAACCTGCTTGGTCAAGAAGGAGAAGGCTTTAAAATAGCGATGTCTGCACTAGATAACGGCCGCTTTACAGTTGCTGCTGGAGCAGTTGGTCAAATACGTGCGGCTATGGAAGAAAGTGTAAAATACTGCCATGAGCGGAAAACATTTGGAAAAGAAATCGGGAAACATCAGTTAGTTCAGCAAATGATTGCGAAAATGGAAGCAGGCTATCAAATGTCCAGATTACTTGTGTTCCGTGCTGGGTGCTTGAAAAATGAAGGGAAGCGTAATACGCGTGAAACTTCTCTCGCGAAATGGCAGGCTTGTGATTTTGCCAACGAAGCAGCAAATGACGCCGTGCAAATACACGGTGCGTACGGATTCTCAAACGAGTATCCAGTTGAAAGATTTTTACGTAATTCCAAGGCACCAGTTATTTATGAAGGAACAAGGGAGATTCACACTGTTATGCAAGCTGAATACTTACTAGGCTACAGAGAAGATAAGCCGTTGAGTAATCCACTGCCAGCTTGGCCATATGAGGCGGAAACAGTTAAGAACTAATATTATCAAACTAGAAAAGCAGGGGTCTACTATCCCACAAGAGGATAATTTGGCTAAAGGTGAAGACAATGGTTGAAACGATGTTCATTGCTGGCCATGCTCGGTTACCATCCGGTATGGCTGCAAAAAATGTGTACGAAACATTAACAATAACAGTTGAACTTGAAAAGAAATATGGCGTTATCCTTGAAGCATCATGTACACTTGCAACAGAGCATGGACGTGACTATATAGGCAGGCTTTTAAGAGGACATAGTATCCTCCATGGTGTTGATGAATTAGGAGATACAATTAAACGAAATTATTACGGAAAAGCAACCAATGCAATCATGGCTGCGTTGGCTGATCTGCACTTTCAGTTTCAGCAAATCCGATTAAAAGAAAATATGTAAATCGTATCATACCCACAGCAGCTTGACAGCACCACTCATTGTGCTAGGGGCTGCTGTTTTTTTTACTAGGTTACTTATTTCATAGGAAATGTAAAAGGGATTTTTACCATACTTCAAGAATATGTACATATGACGTATTGTCGAGGTGATTCCATGCCAGCACTGTTGACCGATAATCTTCCATTTTCTATTTTCATTGCAACTGCTGAAGGTTCTATTCGGTATTACAATGATTCATTACTTCAAAATATTCATAGAATGGATGTATTAAATAAAAATATAAATGATGTGTTTGACCATTGGGTAGAACTACGAGGCGGTAGGATTACTTATGCCAGTTATCAGGGAAAGAACTGTATCTTTTTAAGTGATTATATACCTGATTCTACTGATTTAGTTTATATTGGCACCTTTTCTTCAGAATTAGTTTCACTTGTAGAAGAACTAGAAGAAGCAAAGAGGTTAAACCGTGAGCTTGATGCAATTATTGAAAATTCTTATGATGGAATTTATATTACTGATAAAAATGGAATAACTTTAAAAACCAATTCAGCGATTGAACGATTAACTGGAATACCTAAAGAGTATTATATTGGCAAAAATGTTGACCAATTAATGAAACGGGGAATTTTACAAAAGTCGGTCACTCATCGAGTTCTGGAGAAAAAGAGATCGGTGTCCCTTGTTCAGGAGAATCATTTAGGAAGGGAAACTTTGTTGACTGGAAATCCGGTCCTAAATGACGAAGGAGAAATTGATAGCATTGTCACAAATATTCGCGATTTATCAGAACTAAATGAGCTGCAAACAGCACTTAAAAAAGCAAACCAACTTAATGATAAATTCAAAAAAGAAATCGAAGAATTAAAAGGCAAGATGGTCCGTCCGAACAGCGTGATTGTCCGCAGTCAGGAAATGAAAATAATTTATGATACTGCATTACGAGTGGCAAATGTCGACGCAACGGTGCTTATTCTCGGAGAAACAGGAACAGGTAAAGATGTCCTTGCACGGTTTATTCATGATAACAGTGAGCGAAGGGAAACTGGAAACTTTATCAAACTGAACTGTGGAGCAATTCCCCCAGACTTACTTGAATCGGAGTTGTTCGGGTATGAAGGAGGAGCCTTCACCGGAGCAAAGACAAAAGGAAAGCCGGGAATGTTTGAACTTGCAAATGAGGGGGTACTGTTTCTAGATGAAGTAGGCGAGCTTCCTGTTTCACTACAAGTGAAACTTCTAAGGGTTCTTCAAGAAATGGAGGTACAACGCATTGGGGGTACGAAGCCAATTAAGCTAAATGTTCGCGTAATTGCAGCGACGAATCGAAATCTAAAAGAGATGGTCGCAAAAGGTGAATTCCGTGAAGATTTATTCTATCGGTTGAACGTAGTACCAATTGAACTACCGCGACTTGCTAATAGGAAAGACGACATCCTTCCACTTGTTGATTATTTCACGAAAGTAATGAATACAAAATATCAAAAACATAAACAAGTAAGTTCTAATCTCAATGATTTTTTTTACCAGTACAATTGGCCTGGAAATGTCCGAGAGTTGGCAAACCTTATTGAAAGAATGATTCTAGTAACGGAAGAAGATATCATGACAGTTGACCATCTGCCTCCAGAATATCGACCATCAGAGTCTTTTACTCCTCAGGTGAATGAAATGATGACATTAAAAGAAGCTACTGAACTGGCAGAGGAAAGAATTCTACGCTTGGCAATGAAAAAACATACAACTACATACGAGATTGCAGAAGCACTCCGTACAAGCCAGCCGACAATCGTAAGAAAACTAAAAAAATATGGTTTAACCTATGAATAAGATGAGTAATTTTTTTATTACCCCTTCAAAAGACACCCGTGTATGTACTAAAAATACGGATGTCTTTTTTTTGATTTTAACTTTAGAGCATCATTCCTTTACTTTTGTGATTCATTCATGAATTTTTCGATTCAAAAATGAATCATCAACTAGCATGCACCTTTCGCCTAAAAACTGTTCAAAAAGATTCAATAATGAATCAAACATGATATTGTTTGGCTACTTAATTGTTGCTGTGGTGGGTTTTAATATGTTGGCACGCTTCTTGCATTAAATACCTACAAACGAATTTAGAGGAGGCATTCAATAATGTTTGTAACGTTACCACAGGAAATTGAACAAATGAAGCAAATGGTAAAGAGCTTTGCTGACAAAGAGGTAGATCCGTTTTCGCAACAAATAGAAGACGAGGACATGCTTCCTCAGCATTTAATAGAACAAGCCAAAGATTTGGGGCTTTTTGGAATCAGTATCCCAGAGGAGTATGGCGGCATTGGTTTAAATGCAGTTGGGAAAGCTGTTGTTCTTGAACAGTTGGGTCGAACGCATAATGGTTTTGTAAGCTTAATTAGTGCACATACAGGTATTGGTAGCACAGGGCTTGTTAAGCTTGCTTCGGATTATTTAAAACAAAAATATTTACCTGACATGGCGGCAGGTAGAAAGATTGGTGCATTTGCTCTCTCTGAACCAGGTGCAGGCTCGGATGCCACAAATTTGGCTACTCGTGCCGAAAAGGTAGGAAATAAATGGATTTTGAACGGTACGAAACATTTTATTACCAACGCCCCTGTTGCGGATGTGTTCACTGTCTTTGCCTTGACAGATAAAGATAAAAGAGCGAAGGGAGGAATCACTGCATTTTTAGTTGAAAAGGATTTCCCTGGTTTCACGATTGGCAAAAAGGACAAGAAAATGGGGCTCCGAGGTTCCTATACTGCTCAGCTCATCTTTGAAGATTGTGTTGTCCCTGAAGAAAATGTTATTGGAGAAGTGGGATTGGGGTACATGAACGCATTAAAGATTCTAGCTGAAGGCCGTATCGGGCTAGCGGCTAGAGCGGTTGGGTCGTGTGATAAGTTGATTGAGCTATCGGCGTCTTACGCAAAGGAAAGAGTTCAATTTGGCAAACCAATTGCTGATAATCAAGCCATTCAATGGATGCTAGCTGATATGGCTACAGAAACAGAAGCGGCGAGAACATTAACATTAAAAGCAGCTCACATGATTGATGAAGGTAAAACTGTTATCAAGGAAGCTTCAATGGCTAAGTTATTCGCTTCAGAAGTGTTTAATCGTGTTGCAGATAAAGCTGTTCAAATCCATGGCGGTATGGGGTATGTATCTGATTATCCAGTAGAACGTTTTTACCGTGATGCGAGAATTACAAAAATTTACGAGGGTACCAATGAAATTCAGCGTTTAATCATTGCAAGACGAGTTTTAGAAGAGAATTAAATTTTTATTTGTGAGGTGGAAGGAGTTGCAGAACATAATAAACCGTCCTTGGACTAAATATTACGAAGGAATTGGTAGCATTGACATACCGGAAGTATCCCTTTACCAGATGTTTCAACAATCTGTAGCTCAATATCATGGTAAAACAGCTATCATCTATGACGAAGAAGAAACAACCTACACTCAGTTAAAAGAACAGGTCGATCTTCTAGCTGGGGCGTGGAAGGAACTCGGCTTTAAAAAGGGTGAGCGGATCGGCTTAATGCTTGCAAATCACCCGGATTATGTCATTTGCTATTATGCAGCCCAGGCTTTAGGGGTAACGGTTGTCCAAATCAATCCAATGTATACACCTCGGGAGTTATTACAAATTGTCAATGATTCTATGATTTCTTATATTGTAGGGGACCCTATTGCGCGCAAAACAATTGAGGAAGTACATGGGATTTATCCTTTTAAATATTTAATTGGTTCTCAAATTGAGTCTTGGGGATTGAATGAATTTAAAAGTTTGGATGAACTAATTCTCTTTTCCTCTCCTTTAGAGGAAACAGTTCAATTGGATGTTCATAAAGATGTAGCCGTGATTCAGTACACAGGTGGTACAACTGGAAAAATGAAAGGTGCAATGTTAACTCATTACAACCTTGTTGCGAATGTCTTTCAGAGCCATGCGATGTATGGCGACATGATGGTAAAAGGAGAGGAAACAGTTCTTGTGGCCACACCTTTATACCACGTCTATGCGATGACCAGTGGAATGAATTTAGGAATTTATATAGGAGCTCGAATCCTATTAATCAGAAAATTTGATGTAAAAGATGTTTTGGGCAAATTTAAAAAATATCAGCCTACTTTTTTTCCGGGCGTTCCACAGATGTATATTGCTTTCTTGCATCATCCAAATGTTAAAGAGTTCGGTCTAGACTCTTTAAAAACCTGTACCTCTGGTTCTGCGCCACTACCCGTTGAGGTGTTAAGGCGATTTGAAGAGTTGACAGGAGTAAGTATTGGAGAAGGTTATGGTTTATCAGAAGCTTCGCCAACCACTCATCGAAATCCGCCATTTGCAGCTAGAAAGGTAGGAAGTATTGGAATTCCGATGCCAGGTACGGATTGTAGAATCATTGATGACCTCGGCAATGTGTTAGGCACGAAATCCGTCGGGGAACTTTTAATCAGAGGTCCACAAGTGATGAGAGGGTATTGGGGCAATGAGGAAGAGACAGCTCAAAGCCTGCAGAATGGTTGGTTGCATACAGGGGATCTTGCAATGATGGATGATGATGGGTACTTCTATATTGTTGGACGGAAAAAGGAAATGATTCTTGTTGGAGGCTTCAATATTTACCCACAGGAAGTTGAAGGTGTTTTATATGAATACCCCGACATTAAAGAAGTAGCTGTGGTAGGAATCCCGCATGAGAAACAAGGAGAGATTGTAAAGGCGTTTGTGGTCCCTAAAGAGGGGAGGCAGATTGACCTTGATGAACTTAAGGGATACTGCTATTCCAAGTTAACGCCTTATAAGGTACCGAAAGCGTTTGAAATTAGAGAATCACTTCCAAGAAACACGGTAGGAAAGTTGTTGAAACGAATACTTGTAAAAGAAGAATTAGAAAAGGAAACAAAAAATTAATAAGTACAAATATACAGCGGCATAAGTATAGGAGGGAAAAGTGATGAATATTTTTGTTTTATTAAAAAGAACATTTGATACAGAAGAAAAAATTACGATTGCTAAAGGTGCTATTAATGAAGATGGCGCTGAATTCATTATTAATCCATATGACGAATATGCAGTCGAAGAAGCGATTCAATTACGTGATAACCACGGTGGTGAAGTAACGGTTGTAACAGTTGGCAATGAAGAAGCAGAAAAACAGTTGCGCACAGCTTTGGCGATGGGTGCAGACAAAGCGGTCTTAATCAATACAGAAGACGATCTCGAATCAGGAGACCAATTTACAACAGCCAAAATTTTAGCACAATACTTAGAGGACAAAGAAGCAGATATTATTCTCGCTGGAAACGTAGCGATTGATAGTGGAAGTGGTCAGGTTGGCCCACGTGTTGCAGATTTACTGGATATTCCTTACGTAACAACAATTACAAAACTTGAAATCTCAGGTGAAACTGTAACTGTTGTCCGTGATGTCGAAGGAGACTCTGAAACGATTGAAACAAAACTTCCAGTTTTAGTGACAGCGCAGCAAGGGTTAAATGAACCACGTTATCCTTCTCTACCAGGAATTATGAAGGCAAAAAAGAAACCGCTTGAAGAGTTAGAACTAGATGACTTGGATCTTGATGAAGACGAAGTTGAAGCAAAAACAAAGGTAGTAGAAATCTTCCTACCGCCAACAAAAGAAGCTGGACGGGTTCTAGAAGGGGAACTAGATTCACAAGTTAAAGAGCTAGTGAGCCTGCTCCATAAAGAAGCAAAAGTAATATAAAGGGGGAAAAATAGAGATGGGAAAAAAAGTAACGGTTTTAGGTGAAGTTCGTGATGGAGCTCTAAGGAATGTATCTTTCGAGGGAGTGGCCGCAGCAAGAAAAATCGCTGAGGATGGAGAAGTTGTTGCTGTCCTTCTTGGATCTTCCGTTAAGGATTTAGTCCAAGAAATGATTGTTGCAGGTGCCGACCGAGCTGTTGTTGTTGAAGATGAACAATTAGCAGGTTATACATCAGACGGCTATGCACAAGCTTTCTTAGCAGTCGTGGAAAAAGAAACTCCTGATGCCATTATTGTTGGCCATACAGCATTAGGGAAAGATTTATCTCCGAAAATTGCTAGCAAGCTTAATTGCGGATTAGTATCAGATGCAGTCGGTGTTGAGGTAGAAGGAGGGAATGTTGTCTTTACCCGCCCAATCTATTCAGGGAAAGCGTTTGAAAAGAAGATTGTCACGGATGGAATCATTTTTGCAAGTATACGGCCGAATAATATCCCACCGCTTGAACGGGATGCTTCACGTACAGGGGAAGTTACCGAGGTTTCTGCGGAAATTAAAGATTTAAGAACGATTGTGCGTGAGGTCGCGAAAAAAGCAACTCAAGGAGTAGACCTGTCAGAGGCGAAGGTAATTGTCGCTGGAGGACGTGGAGTGAAAAGTGAGGATGGGTTTGAACCACTTCAGGAACTTGCTGATTTGTTAGGCGGAGCTGTTGGTGCGTCTCGCGGAGCATGTGATGCTGAGTATTGTGATTATTCCCTACAAATTGGTCAAACAGGGAAGGTCGTTACACCAGATTTATATATTGCTTGTGGTATTTCGGGAGCAATTCAGCATCTTGCTGGTATGTCAAACTCAAAAGTGATCGTTGCGATTAATAAAGATCCAGAGGCGAATATTTTTAAAGTTGCCGATTACGGTATTGTCGGAGATTTATTTGAAGTTGTTCCGCTGCTAGTGGAAGAGTTTAAAAGTTTACTAGTAGAGGCCTAAGAGAAGGAGTCCCCGTTTAAATACGGGGGCTTAATTCCTTTTCAAAGAAAGGAGACTCGTATGAAAAAGGTAAGTGTTATTGGTTCAGGGACGATGGGAAGAGGAATCGCTTATGCTTGTGCGACAGCAGGATTCATAACGGTTGTTCAAGATATTTCTGAAAGCTCATTAGAGACCTGCCAAATTTATATTGATAAACAGCTTAATCGATCAGTTGAAAAAGGGCTCATGTCAAATGAGGAAGCTGATACGGCTAGAGAACGAATTCAATATACGACAAGTATTGAAGAAGCTGTGAGAGAGACAGATTTAGTTATTGAAGCAGTATTAGAGTTAATGGATTTAAAAATTGAGATTTTCAAACAGCTAGATCGGTTTGCTCCACCACATGCGATACTAGCAACAAATACTTCAACAATGAGCCCAACAGAGATTGCTGCCCAAACGAGTAGACCAGAACGATGCATTGCGCTACATTTCTTCAATCCAGTTCCAAAGATGAAATTAATTGAAGTCATTTGCGGTCTTGAAACCTCAGAAGAAACGATACAAGAGAGCTTTGCGTTTGGGAAGGCACTTGGAAAAGAATGTGTAAGGATCAACGAATATCCCGGGTTTGCTGTAAGTAGAATGAATTGCTTAATCGGAAATGAAGCAATGAATATGGTGATGGAAGGTGTCGGGAGTGTTGAAGACATCGATAAATCTATGAAGCTAGGATTAAATCATCCAATGGGACCGTTAGAACTAGCTGATTTAGTCGGATTAGATACTCGACTCCGTAATATGGAATACCTTCATAAAACATTGGGAGAAAAGTACCGGCCTTGTCCCATTCTTGTTAAGTATGTAAAAGCAGGATGGCTTGGGAAAAAGAGCGGCAGAGGATTTTACAACTACAATTGATGGGGGAATGCAAAATGGATTTTCAATTAGACGAGGATATTCAATTTTTGAAAAAGGGTGTCCGTGACTTTGTTCAAACTGAAGTGGAAGCGGTTGCGATGCAAATTGAAGAGGAGAACAAAATTCCTCAAAAAATAATTGAAATGTCTAAAGAGATGGGGTTATTTGGTTTAAGTATCCCTGAGGAGTACGGTGGATTAGGGATTGGAATGGTCGGAAAATGTGCGCTCTATGAAGAAATTGGTGCAACCCATAATGGTTACACGACATTAATTGGAGCACACACAGGAATTGGAACAGTTGGCATTGTTGAGATGGGGAACGAAGCACAAAAGCAGAAGTACCTCCCAGCTATGGCTGCCGGGGAAAAGATTGGAGCCTTTGCTTTAACGGAACCAGCAGCAGGATCCAATGCAACGAACTTGAAAACAACTGCTGTGAAAAAAGGCGATAAATATATTTTAAACGGAACGAAGCATTATATTACGAATGCAACCGAAGCTGATGTTTTTACAGTAATGGCTGTAACAGATTCGTCTAAGGGCTCAAAGGGGATTACTTCTTTTATAATAGAAAAAGATTTTCCGGGTTTTCAAGTCGGTGCAGTTGAGCGAAAAATGGGTTTAAGAGGATCTCATTCTGCCGAAGTGATTATGGAAGATTGTGAGGTTCCAGTTGAGAACGTTCTGGGTGTTGAAGGGCAAGGTTATGTGAATGCACTTAAAATATTAGCAAATGGACGCGCAGGATTAGCAGCAAGGAATCTGGGTTCATGCCAAAAGTTGTTAGATATGTCGGCTACTTATGCAAACGAAAGAGTACAGTTTGGTGTCCCAATCATTGACCATCAAGCAGTTGGTCATATGTTTGCGGAGATGGCAATGGAAATAGAGGCGCTTCGCTCGTTTACTTACCGTGTTGCTTGGATGGTGGACCAAGGAATGAAGGTCATCAAAGAGGCAGCAATGTTAAAACTTTATGGTTCTGAAGTTTATAATCGAGTTGCCGATAAGGCTGTTCAGGTGCACGGAGGAATTGGTTATATCGCTGATTACCCAATTGAACGTTTTTTCCGAGATGCACGGATTACGAGAATCTATGAAGGAACGTCCGAGATTCAAAAGAATATTATTGCCGGCCAATTAAAAAAAGAATATAAATTAGACTAATCGTCTGGAGAGGGAGTAGGAATTATGGGAGAAAAAAACATTGTTATTGTCAGTGCGGTCCGTACACCAATTGGGCGCTACGGGGGTTCATTTAAGGAAATAAATTCGGGGTTTTTAGCAAGTCATGTGATTAAAGAAGCGGTAAATCGTGCGAATATTTCTAGTGATCAAGTAAATGAAGTCATTCTTGGAGAGGTAAGGCAAAGTACGGAATCCTCGAATGTTGCTAGGGTTGCGGCATTAAGAGCAGGTATTCCTGAATCTGTCCCGGCATTTACGATCAATCGCCTATGTGCATCAGGGATGCAGGCAATTGCTTCTGGAGTCCAGCAAATTCAATCAGGTCAAGCCGAGGTTGTTGTTGCCGGTGGAACGGAAAGCATGAGCTGTTCGCCTGTCTATCTTCGTGGATCAAGGTTTGGTGGAGATCGTGCTCATCTAGTGGACTCGAATACAGAAGCAGGTCAGCAGCCGAAAGAAATCTATGGAGAAAATCTTGGAATGGGGATTACCGCAGAAAATGTGGCTGAAAAGTACAAGGTATCCCGCGAAGATCAAGATGCGTTTGCGATTGAAAGCCAACGTCGAGCAAGCGCTGCAATCGAAGAAGGAAAGTTCAAGGAGGAAATTGCCCCATTTGAAGTGAAAACAAAAAAAGGGTCCTTTATCGTGGACACGGATGAGCATCCACGACCTGATACAACACTTGAAAAACTATCTACCTTAAAGCCAGCGTTCCGTAAAGGGGGGAGTGTAACGGCTGGAAATGCATGTGGCCGTAATGATGGCGCAGCTGCTGTTGTGTTAATGACGGCTGAAACTGCTGAAGAAAAGGGAGTAAAGCCACTTGCTCAAATCGTTGATTGGGCAGCTGTTGGGGTATCGCCGGAAATTATGGGGATAGGTCCTGTTCCAGCTGTGAAAAAGCTACTTGAACGGACAGGCATGAGTATAGATGAAATTGATTTATTCGAATTAAATGAAGCCTTTGCTTCGCAGGCACTTGCAGTAATTCGTGAACTAGGTCTCAATCAAGAAAAAGTGAATGTCAATGGAGGTGCTATTGCCTTAGGACACCCTGTTGGTGCAACTGGTGCAAGAATCGTCACGACTTTATTGTATGAATTAAAAAGACGAAATCTTCGATATGGAATTGCAACCCTTTGTGTCGGTGGTGGCCAAGGTATGGCGATTTTGATTGAAAATATTTTTGAGTAAAGATAGCGAGATTTTAAGGTTCAGTTGTTGTGTTAGTACCTACTATCTTATTTGAAGAGAAAGCCTGTTTTTAAAATAATTATTGAAAGGAATGAGAGATTTGAGTTTTGAAAATATTGAAGTAACCCAAAATGGTCGACTTGCCTATATTGTGATCAATCGACCTGAGCTTCGAAATGCATTAAATACGGAAACACTACAGGAGATTGTAGGTGCACTTCATCTCTTGGAAAGAGATGATTCAGTTGGATGTGTCATCTTCACAGGAAAAGGGGAAAAATCATTCGCAGCAGGCGCAGATATTTCCCAGCTAAAGGATAAAACAGCCTTAGACGTTTTTAATCCGAATGGAATGTCAGAAGTGTATGATAAAATTGAAAGGTTTGATAAACCAACGATTGCGATGGTGAATGGCTTTGCTCTTGGAGGTGGATGTGAATTAGCACTTGCTTGTGATATCAGGGTGGCATCTACGAAAGCAAAGTTTGGCCTTCCAGAGTTAAACCTATCTATTATTCCTGCAGCAGGAGGTACGCAGCGGTTAGCTCGAGTGGTTGGAAAAGGGATAGCCCTCGATATGATTCTAACAGGGAGATTTCTAGATGGGGAGCAAGCTCAACGAATTGGATTGGTTTCTGAGGTTGTGTCACCAGAAGAGTTGGAAGAAAAGACTGTGGAAATTGCTGAGAAGATACTAGCCAAAGGTCCTCTCGCCGTAAGGTTGGCTAAACTTGCTGTTCATTCTGGCTTTGAAACAGATCAGAAAACAGCGCTTATTATTGAGAAGTTAGCTCAGGCAGTACTTTTTTCTACAGAGGATAAAAATGAGGGAACTACAGCCTTTTTAGAGAAAAGAAAAGCAGAGTTCACCTCAAAATAAATAAGTGTTCCTCTTGTAATAATTCGGAGCTTTCGTTTATAGTTAACCAATAGATTATCACTAATAGGAAGGCGTTCGAAATGTATAAGAGTTTTTATCATTTTTTAATGAAATACCGAAACCCGAAGCCAAAAGACAATATAAGTCATTTTGCTAATCATGCCTATGAAGACCATAGCTTCCCAAAAAACTCAGAGAATTATGATGAAATAAGTTCGTATCTTGAGTTTCATGGTCAATACCTAGAAAGCATGGCCATTTTTGATGAAGCATGGGAGTTGTACTTGCATTACGAAGGATAGAGAAATCTATCCTTTTTTTGTTGAAAAGTTTTGGTGTTCATAATTGAAGGAATTGAACATGATTGTTAAGATATTTAGCCTTTTTCGAATAGGAAATGGCCACTTTTTTTCTTAATGAATTTACGTAGAGAATTGTCTAGCTCCGGCACTTGGGGCAGGGGTATAACCCCTGGGAGTACGCTTCAGCCTTTCTTTTCCCTTATCTTAATGGGAGCTCTCTCTTGCAATGCGCACTTAACAGGGCACTTGCGCTTTTCTTCTTAAGAGCGTGTCGATTTAGTCATCCTCCGCATATAATGTTGTAATCATTCACGACGGATCATTGAGAGGATGGAGGAAATGGAAAACAAGAAGAAACCGAAATATAAAATCGGTGATACAGTCGTGATCACAATCTATGGAACTGTTGGGAAGGTAACAAATGTAAAATGGCTTGACGGGCTTTACGTATATGAAATAAATAAAGGCCAAGGGTTGTATCTTGAATCCAGCCTCATGCCGTTAGATGAATATGAAGGAAAGCTCCTTGAAAAAGAGCATATTGATATAGAATACAAGTTTTTCTTTGGCGACCTTGTCCAAGTAAAAGGATACGGTTCGGATCTTTTTAAAATCGTTGGATTTAGAACTGAGATCTGGCGGTACAAGGAGGATTCCTGGGAGGATATTATATATGAACTCTCCCGAATCAAGGACGGTGAATGGCTCGAAGCTGGGGAAGAAGAACTAACGCTTATCGCAGACGCCGAAAGTGCCGATATTTTTATCAAGAAGTTTGGGTTGCTGTTAAACACGGACAAGAAAACATTGCCTGCTCCAGAGAACAAGAAACAAACTTCTTCGAATCGAAAATCGGAAAAAGAGGAGTTGCGTAAAAAGAGCATGAAACAGAGTTTAATTGACAGCATGCTTGATATCTATAATGATTATCGTATTCTTTATTTGTGGTTTGGAGATGAAGAATACGCACATGTCATGAAAGTCATCTTACGGAAGTTAGCTCTGATTGTGAATGACGGTAAAAGTCATGTTTAAATAGTGAAAAATTGGCTTAGCAGATATAACAAATACGGAACGCCTAAAAATACAATCAGTTTAAATAGCCAGTCTGTCCCCTTTTCCATCACATCAATCATTATACTATCCTCAGAATTAAGATCTTCTGTAATAGTTTGAGCAACTAATTTTACTTTTCTCATCTCAATTAACACCCCTTTTGACTATGTTGATAAATTCTATGCTTGTCCACTTATGAATAGACTTCCAGATTCATTAATTTGGATTTTTTAAAAGGCTTCAATTGTAAAGATGCATGAAATAGTAGGAGCATTCATACATTCAGTACAAAGGGGGCGATTCTGGTGAAGGAGATTGAAGTATTTATTGATACGGAAGAAATTGCAGAATTTTTCTTTCATGAGTTAGTCAAAAGGGGATACGTTCCCAATGAAGGGGAATTGGAGGAAATTGCAGACATAACCTTCGAATACCTCCTAGATAAGTGTATCATCGATGAGGAAGTCGATAATGAATAAGGAGGCGGACCGTAATGGTCCGCCTTTATTAAATAGTGAAATTGTGAAACTTTCATTTAAACAAATCGTATTATTTAATACTAGAAAAGAGGAGGGGAAAAGGTGCTAAAAAAATTATTAAAATCAATTATGAACCATTCGGGGTCAAAGAAATATTATAGTTCTAGTGACAACCGGAAGGCGCATAAACACCACCATAAATATTCCAATATGGGCCATCGTCATTATAAACGTAAGCATCGGAGTAGGAGTTTTAGCAGCTTTTTTTCAAGTTGATTCTTATTAAGGCTTTTAGGAGATTAAGATGTTTAAATCACTAATTCTTGGTTGTTCGGATCTATTTGATGTCAAGTTCAAAGCAGGAGACTTGATTGATGATCGCTACCGCACAGTGAAGTGGCTTGGAACTGGGGGATACGGACGCAGCTTTTTAGTAGAGGATTTGGAGCAAAATGAGCAGGTTGTTTTAAAAGCCCTTCGCTTTCACAAACGGATGTCGAGTCGGGGGAGAAAGGGGTTTATCCTAGAAACAGATATGCTCCGTTCCCTCGATAACGCCTCCGTACCAAAGGTTCATTCTATAGGGGAAGCGAATGGAGTTCCTTATTTTACGATGGACTATATAAACGGGAAAACATTTGAACAATTAATCTTCTCTGAAGGAAAAAGGTATGAAAAAAGCGAAGTCTTTAGAATAGGAATAGAGTTAATACAAATCATTGGCTATATACATAATCAAGGAATTGTTCACCGTGATATCCGGATTCCGAATGTAATGGTAGAAAATAATCATCAATTAAAGTTGATTGATTTTGGGCTTGCAAGAAGAATTGGATTTCGTTCAGGACAACCGCCTCGTCGGATAAACAACAAGATGAAGGATTTATCCTTTCAATCTGACTTCTATGCTCTAGGTCATTTCATCCTGTTTTTACTCTATTCTTGTTATGAAACAGAAGGCCATACAAAGGAAAGCAGTTGGGAAGAAGAATTACAATTGCCTCAATTTATTCGGTCAGTCCTCCGTAAATTATTGCAATTAGATGAACCGTATGAAAGATGGCAAGATATCCAAAAGGATTTTTTAATCATTCTAAACTCGTAAAACTAGAGGAGGAAAGGCGAGAATGTCATTATTCAATAAGGCTCTAGCAAGTATTGGGATTGGTTCGGCGCAGGTGGATACAAAAGTAGAGAAGGACAAAGTGACTCCTGGTGGCGAAATTAGAGGAGTTGTTCACATTAAAGGAGGGAACACCGGGCAAAAGGTAGATGAGATCTACCTAGGGCTTAACACGACCTATTTAAAAGAATCGAACGATCGTAAAATCAACGTACCTGTAGTAATTGATCGGGTTCGTTTAAATGAACCATTTACCATTGGTCCAGGAGAAACAAAGGAAATTCCTTTCTCTTTTGTGTTGCCTCTTGATGTACCTATTTCTATTGGACGGACAAAAATTTGGGTGACAACGGCACTAGACATTAAAAATGCTGTAGATCCATCTGATAAAGACTATCTGCATGTTATTCCGAACAGATTAATGGATGCAGTTTTAAATAGTGTTGAGGATTTAGGTTTTCGGCTTCGGGAGGCAGACTGTGAACAGGCCCCCTACCGCCTACGAAAGAGGTTGCCATTTATTCAAGAGTTTGAATTCGTTCCTGTAATGGGTTCTTTTCGAGGGCGCTTGGATGAACTAGAACTAGTCTTTTTTCAAGTTTCAGAAAATGAAACTGAAATATATATGCAGGTAGATCGTCGAGCACGTGGACTTGGCGGTTTCCTTTCGGAAGCTCTAGAAATGGATGAAAGCAATATCCGTTTCTCTGTTACAAGTAGTGATATTCCAGGATTAAGACAGAAGTTGGAAACAATTATTAATAAATATAGCTAAGAGAGGACGATGAAGCATATGATATGCTTCATCGTTTTTCATTTGTATCTTTCTAAAAACTGGTTTTAGCTGCTATGAAAGCTGCATGGTTGAACGACGATTTTAATTCAATGAATGTAATTTGCAAAATAAGAAATTTCTACTGTTTACGGTCGCGTGCCGAAACGATTTCTTTTGCATGGGCATTGTGTTCAGCAATAATCGCTTCTGGTGAGATATGATTATTCTTTTTCGGAGAGTTGATGCGATTACGGTGTTTTTTTCCCAAAGTAAAAACTCCTTTCAAGATAGGTTCTCCTTGCCAACTTGTGGAATTAATCCAAAGCGAAAGGGCAAGCTATTTCTAGCTTTTCCTTCCCAAGTGAAATTAACCTAACATAGGATTTCCCAGCTCACACATATTATGGTATCATTTTAACGAGTCTGCTTTAGTAAAAGATGGAGGGTTAGACAATGAGTGTACACATCAATGCAAAAGAACATGAAATTGCGGATACAGTATTACTTCCAGGAGATCCATTACGAGCAAAGTATATTGCTGAAACCTTTTTAGAGGATGTTCAACTGTATAATGAAGTTCGAAATATGTTTGGTTATACCGGTACATATAAAGGAAAAAGAATTTCTGTTCAAGGTACAGGAATGGGTGTACCGTCCATTTCGATCTATATAAACGAACTAATGAACAGTTATAATGTTCAAACGCTTGTTCGAGTAGGAACATGTGGTGCCATTCAGAAGGATGTCAAGGTTCGTGATGTTATTTTGGCAATGAGTGCTTCTACTGATTCACAAATGAACCGTTTGACCTTTGGTGGGGTTGATTACGCTCCTACCGCTGATTTTGACCTCCTATTAAAAGCGTACAACGCAGGTCTTGAAAAAGGATTAAATCTGAAAGCTGGGAATGTTTTTACAGCTGACCAGTTCTATAATGACAATTCTGAGCTTGAGAAATGGGCAAAATATAATATTTTAGCGATTGAGATGGAAACAGCTGCTTTGTATACACTAGCAGCAAAATTAAATCGACGTGCATTATCTGTTTTAACTGTAAGTGATCATATTCTTACAGGTGAAGAAACAACAGCTGAAGAGCGTCAAACTACTTTTAATGAAATGATTGAAGTTTCACTAGAAGCAGTAATTAAAGGTTAAGGTTAATACAAGAACCCTTTCTGACTAGAAAGGGTCAGTTTGTAGACAAAAGGGGTTCGGAATGGTCTCATACCGAACCTCTTCTCGTTTTTTAGTGGATATTATTGAGTTTTTATAATATAACGGACTCTCGTAACCCAATTTCTAGCCCACTTTCGAATAAATATTTAACCTCATCATAAATAAAAGAAAAATTAAGAGCTGTTTCCATCTTACGAATTAGTTGGTTCTGTGGGACAAGCTGGTCTATAGCAACCATTTCAAATTGATCTCGTTGGGTTAGAATATTTTTCGAAAGCATTTTCATCACCTCAAACATATGTATATTTTCATTTTAAAATAGGCTTGATAAGACGGCTACATTAACTTTGAAAAAAACTGTTGATTGGAGTGGAAGGCGCGCAGACTCTTGCGGGATCAGTGGGACAGGTGAGACCCCGCAGGAGCATTTGCGACGCCCACCCCGCGGAAAGCGAAGCGCCTGGAACGGAAATCAACAGCCGCCATTTACACATAAAATAAAAAAACTGTAGGCAAGCTCGAACTTCATCGAGTTTGTCTACAGTCTGACCCTTTCCGACTAGGAAGGGTTTTTTTTATGCCTAAAGCTCTGTTAATTTGGATTGTTGATTTTATTTATACTAGATTGGAGCGTGTATATACTTACTAGTTTGACTGAACATGTATAAAACAAAATGTTACTGTGAATATTTATGGTATCTAGAAATTGCCATGAATAGGATGATTATATTGAAAAAGGTTTGGTTGCTTTGTTTAGTAGTACTGTTTTTATCAAGTTGTGCCCCAATGAATTCTTTAATGGACAAGTTACCCTTTATTAAAAGTTCTGAATACCAGGGTGAAGAAAGTTCTACTGATTTCACACAGGATGGGACAGCTTCTTCAAAAATAAATTATGCTGATAAACAAGCTACCGAACTTGAAGAAACGTTGCTAGAGGAAACCGTTTTTAATGAAATTCAAACAGTTAATGGAAAAGAAGTGATTCAAAATGCTTCTAATTTATTTGCTTTAGTAAATAAAGAGTTCGGCTTACCAGCTGAGTATCTTCCAGATGATTTAGTAAGACCAAATGTTTCCTTTTCTTTTGGGAATGAGGATGTAGAAAAAAGTAAATTGCGGAAGGAAGCAGCAAATGCCCTAGAGGAAATGTTTACTGAAGCAAAGCAAAAGGGAATAATGTTATATGCTGTTTCAGGATTTCGTTCATATAATCGCCAAGAAACGCTCTTTACGGCTGAAGTCCAGAAAATAGGTGAAAAAATGGCAATAGAAGCTGTTGCTAAACCTGGTAACAGTGAGCATCAGACGGGTTTGGCAATGGATATCTCGAGCAATAGTGTTGGACTTAGCTTAACTGAACAGTTTGGAGAAACACTTGAGAGTAAATGGCTTGAGGAAAATGCTCATAAGTTTGGTTTTATTCTTAGATACCCTAAAGGGAAGGAACATTTAACTGGATATATGTACGAACCATGGCACTACAGGTACGTTGGGCAGAGAATTGCAAAAGAAATATACCGATACGACTGGACATTAGAAGAGTATGTTGAAGTAGCACAGAAAATTAAGGATGTCTAATATTGACTTTTAAATGATAACAGCACAACAGAAGTGCTGTTTTTTTTATGTAAAAAGAGACGCATACTATTTTTCTGTTTTTTTTTATTTAAAAGTGTTATTCTAAAAAATAGGAATTGAAAATATAGCCTAGTGATTGAAAGTGGTGAAAAAATGGACCAAGAGAAACCGAATGGTGAAAGTACAGAGACAGAAGGTCCTTCTACACAATTGGGAGAGACTGATTCAAGAGAAAATTTTATGCGAATCAAGAAATTTCATTTTGCTATGCTTTTATTTTTCATCGTCTTTATAACGGCTGGAATTACAACGTTTGCCTTAGCTTTTGGAGATGATGATAAGAAAGTAGTACAAGTAATTCGTGAAAGAGAAGAATTTTCTAAACTATACGAAGCCTATGATACGTTAAAAGATAATTATTATACGGATTTAGATGAACAGCAGCTTATTGATGGAGCAATAAGTGGAATGGTGGAATCCTTAGATGATCCCTATTCCGATTATATGAGCTTAGAGGATGCAAAAAGCTTCCATGAAAGCATATCTGCTTCCTTTGAAGGAATTGGAGCGGAAATTCAACAAAAAGATGGGCATATTGCAATTGTAACTCCATTAAAAGGTTCTCCTGCGGAAAAAGCAGGTTTACTCCCAGATGATCTTATCTTGACAGTGGATGGTGAAAGTATTCAGGGAATGAGTACAACCGAAGCTGTAGCGTTAATTAGAGGTGAAAAAGGGACAAAGGTTAAATTGACCATTCAACGTGGTGGTTCTGAACCTACGGAGGTTACCATTACACGGGACACGATTCCGATTGAAACGGTCTATAGCGAAATGCTAGAAGATGGCATAGCTAAGGTCCAAATTACAAATTTCTCTGAACATACATTTGAAGAACTAGAAGAGGTTCTAAAAGACCTTCAATCTAAAGATATGAAGGGGCTTGTACTTGACTTACGTCAAAATCCGGGTGGGCTGCTTGAACAAGCAATCAAGATTACAAGCTTATTTGTACCAGAAGGAAAACTATTATTTAAAGTAGAAGACCGGGAAGGCAATGTTCAAGAGTATCCATCAGTAGGTAGCAACAAAGGAGATTTTCCATTAGTAGTTGTCATTGATAAAGGAAGTGCTAGTGCCTCAGAAATTTTAGCAGGAGCAGTAAGTGAATCTGCTGGAGTTCCTTTGGTGGGCCAAACCACGTTTGGGAAGGGAACGGTTCAAAGGGCCGAAAACTTCCAAGATGGTTCTAACATTAAGCTAACAACTGAAAAATGGTTAACTCCAAAAGGAAATTGGATTCATCAAAAAGGTATTAAGCCTGATTATGAGGTGTCAATGCCTGATTATGCTTCATTGCCTTTTATTGATCCAGAAACCGAGTTAAAGCTATCAACGGCATCTGAACAAGTGAAAGCTGCTCAAAAAATGCTGAAGGTTCTTGGATATGATCCTGGACGAGAAGATGGTTATTACGATGAAAAGACAAGTGAAGCCGTAAAAGAATTCCAAAAGGAAAAAGAACTTGAAGAAACGGGAATATTAGAAGGTAGTTCTACTTTAGAGTTAATGACCGAGGTTCGTAATAAGATGCTCAAAGATGATCCTCAGCTTAAAAAAGCAATTGAAGTTGTAAAAGAAAAAATAAATAAGAAATAAAATAAAATGGTCAATTCAAGGTTCAGTATGAACTATTTGGATTGACCATTTTTTTTTGGAGAGGAACATACTAGTGTTTCCAAAATTTGTTATCATGTTCAACTTTTGAATAGTGAAGGAGGATAAAGGAAAAACTTTTTTCGCAGACCTTAAATGGAAGCGGTGATAACAATGCGGGTACTTCAATTGGCAATTATTCTTTTGCTATGTATAACAATGGTTGAACACAAGGCAGAGGCTAAAAAGGTGAAAATCGAAAAGCTTCCATGGGAGCAGGTGAATCAAAAACTCCCGCGCTATAGTAAATTTATTGTGGAGGACCTAGAAAGTGGCAAGAAGTTTAAGGTTCAACGTAGAGCGGGAAGTCGACACGCAGATGTACAGCCACTTACTTCAAAAGACACGAAGATTATGAAAGCCATTTACGATGGGAAATGGAGTTGGAAACGGAGAGCAATTATTGTACATGCTGAGAAAAATAAAATTGCGGCATCTATGCACGGAATGCCTCATGGTGCTGGTGCACTAAAAAATAATTTTCCTGGACATTTTTGCATTCATTTCTATGGGAGTACTACGCATCGTACCAATTTCATGGACCTATCTCATAAACTGATGATACTCAAATCTGCTGGAGAGCTGGAACACTTTCTTGCAAAAAGCAACCCATATGATTTAGCAAATGCCTACTTAGCAGGCTTAAAGCAGCAGGACCAAAAGATTGTCTCCTTAACTTCTGCCCAAGATTATAATTGGGACGTTGTATTACCTAAAATTGAGAATATAACAGTCGATAGAATGGCGGTATTGCCTGTGGAAGATATAAAAGGGGAACTTATTTTGAATGTTCCTGTTAGTCTCACGTTACAATTGCGAGGCATTGGTTATCGTCGTTACGATGGTACATTAAAGCTGGTCAGATTTACACCGTATGAAAGATGGCAAGTTGATTCAAGTTCCTTCTTCAAAGAGAATAAAATCTCGTTCAAATAAAAAAGGCTGAAATCAATGGTTTCAGCCTTTTTATCTAGTTCTGCTCTCCGAACTTGATGAACGTTTTTTCATCCTCAATTAGGCCGCACACCCCGCATTGAACTCTTAATTCTGGGCCACGGTAAGGTGTGTGGAAAAGGTCAAGCTGTGAGTTGCTATAGTCCTCTACAACTTCGCCAGACTGTGGGTTAAGCTTTACTGATTGAGGAACTTGTTTGATAAGATTGAATCTACTCTTATTGGTCCGGCAATTTGGACAGCGGTAAGGAACATTCATTTTATCACTCCTTCATAATTTTCAATACTAGTATTTTTTGCATCATTTAGAGCAATTATGTAGGCGATATGATGGCATTGTTAGTTTCTTACACATTAGTTTGAGCGGATATCATCAGAAAACCTTACAGTGCATCTATGTAAAAACGGAACGTTTGATGGACTCATGGAAGGAAAGAGGAGTGTTGACCATGATGGATGAACTCCATATCAAATATCGGAAACTCAGGAACAATCGTCAACTGACTTCAAAATGAGACTGAAGAAACCTGAAAATCAAAAAGTATGTCATCTTCGTCACAACTCATCTAACAAATTTCATCATTTCAATAGAATTTTAACGGTATAATAAAAATGAGCTCAATCTATGTGCTGAAATATTACAGTTTAATGGAAAGGTAGAAAATGAAGCAAATTGTTTGAGGGAGAGAGAAGAAATGTATCCTGTTAGAGTGTTAATCATTGATGATGAAGAGGATATGAGAGACCTGGTGCAAATCTATTTAGAGAATTCCGGTTATCGTTGTTTTCAGGCAGCGAGTGCTGCAATGGCATATGAAATTTTAGAAGTAGAACCAATAGATCTAGTTATTTTGGATATCATGATGCCAGGTGAGGATGGATTTGTTGTTTGTGAAACCATTCGCTCTTTCTCCCAGGTTCCGATCATTTTTTTATCTGCCAAAGGAGAAGAATGGGACAAGGTCAAGGCGTTGCAACTAGGAGGGGATGATTATATCGTTAAGCCCTTTAGTCCAGGTGAACTAGTTGCAAGGATAGCCGCTGTGTTGAGGCGAACGTCACTGCCTATACAGGAAGAGAAAATTATTAAGTTAGGGAAACTATTAATAGATAAAAAAGCACGCCGTGTAACTGTCGAGGGAAATGTTATACCTTTAACACTTAAAGAATTTGAGTTGTTAACCTTTTTGATTAATCATGCTTCACAAGCGTTGAGTAGAGAACAGTTGTTAGAACATGTTTGGGGGATTGACTACATCGGGAGCCTCAGAACGGTGGATACTCATATTAAAACACTAAGGATGAAATTAGGAATCGGAGATTATATCCAGACGGTATGGGGAATCGGTTACAAGTTTGAGGTTGTCAGTTCATGAAACGATTAGCAGATAGCTTGCTGAAAAAATTGTGGCTAACCATTACAATAGCTGTATTGATTACAATTTCTGTTTCGTTCATACTATCCTATTTATTTTATGAGAAATTGTATGTGGATCGAGTTGAGGAAAATCTTCTTGAAACTGGAGAATTGCTCGCACAGGATTACCAGGGAGGACCAATATCGGAAAATTTAAAAGCACAAATAAAATGGTTCAACGAAAAGTCTGAAATGGAGGTTACTTTGATTCAAAGCTCTGGTGAGTTAAGTAGTTGTCTACCATTTGAGGCTAAAGATGATGCATTATTTCCATCACAAGATTTAGCACAACTCCAACAAGGGCAGAGTATCGAAAAAATAGGCTTTGAAGAACTTTTGGGTCGTAAAATCATTGCTGTAATCATTCCCTTACTAAGTAATGAAGGTCTTGAGGGGATGATTTTTCTGTATGTCCCGCTTGCTAAAATTTCAGAACTAACTAAAGATTTCTCTTATCTTTGGCTAATAGGTGGAGTCGCATTCATTGTGGTAGCACTTACACTCGGATTCATTATGATTGATCGGTTAACTCGCCCGCTTGTAGATATGAAAAGGGCTGCAAAACGTGTGTCGAAAGGAGATTACTCTACTAGAGTGGTTATCCAATCAAATGACGAGGTTGGGCAATTAGCAGCAGCCTTCAATCAAATGTCAGCTTCAATTCAACTTGAAGATGAGAGAAAAAGGGAATTTTTAGCTGATGTCTCTCATGAACTGAGAACGCCAATTTCCTATATTAAAGGATACAGTGAGGGGTTAGTTTCTGGTGTCATAAACAATTCTCAAGAACAAACGAAATATCTCAAGCTTATCAATAGAGAAGCTGGAAGAATGGGAAAACTGGTGTCAGACTTGCTAGACTTATCGAAGATTGATGCAGGGCAATTTCCGCTTGATAGACACCCTTTTTCGTTAGCGCAACTCCTCGAGGATTTCATTCAAAAATACTCACAGGTACTAGCAGAGAATAAAATAACGTTGGCGGTTCACCTTGATCCAGACATTATCATAGATGCAGATGAAGGGAAAGTGGAACAGATTCTGCAAAATATCATGGATAATGCCGTAAGATACACCGAAACTGGCGGAAAGATTGAAATTAGGTTAGAAAAGCATCCCTATGGAGCTAGCGTCGAAATCTCTGATTCCGGGATTGGAATTCCAGCCGAGGATTTACAGAATATTACTGAGCGATTTTATCGAGTAAACAAAGCAAGATCAAGAAGTAATGGTGGAACAGGGTTAGGACTTGCGATTGCAGAAAAGCTCATTGCACTCCATTCTGGTAAAATTGAGATTGAAAGCGAATTAGGAAAAGGAACCACTGTTCGTTTACTATTCAGAGTGATGTAGCTATTAGGGGATAGAAATCACAGAGCAGATTAATGAAAATCTGCTCTGTTTGTCTATTCTTGATTATGCACTTCATCGGGAATGGAAGATCTTGAAATTTCGATATGGATTGGAACAGCGTCTTCTTCTTTGATGATAGGGCAAATGATGGTTAAAAGACCATTATCAAGGCTAGAGTTAATGTTCTGTTTATTTACCTTAACTGGTAGTTTAATTGATTTAACAAAGCTTCTATCGGAGCGCTCTTTTAAATAATACTGTAAGCTTGGCTTTAAAGTAGAGTAATTTCCCTGAATGACTAATTCTTGGTCTTTTAGACTGACAACAACATCTTCTCTTGATATACCAGGTAATTCTGCTTGTATAAACAATTGATCATTTTCCTCAAACATATCGCAGCGGGGGAATAATCCTTTTATCTTGGTCTCGTTCATCAGATTTGAGATTGTTTCGCCAACCCTTTCATTACCCGAAAACGGTTGCTCTGATTGGTTAAAGACTTCTTTCCAAAAGCTTTCGGCTGCGTATTGTTTCGTTAGATCCAGCCAATTTTTCCATTTTTCCGTTTCCATAGTTAACAACCTCCTCTAAACCGCTAACTCCATTTAACTCTCTTGAATTTCAATCTCAGAGATCTGTGTCTGTACACTCCGCGGGATTCTAATTTCAAGTACTTCCTCTTTATAAGTAGCTACAGCCCCTTTTTTTCTAACAGCCGCAGGTAATTTAACGATGTGTTTATCACCTGGAGAAGGAATATGTTCAATAATGGCTTCATGTGAGGTGTGAAAAATTTTTATCTCTCTTAACCAATGATCTTCTTTAATAGGAATTCTTAAAAAAACAAAATCATGTGTTTCAAAAACAATCACGTTTAGGTTGCTTTCTTTGTGAGAGGAGGGTTGGTCATTGGTGAAGCTTTGGACCCCTTTCAGCCACTCTTGCGGATTTAACATGCCATCCATATCCTTGGGAAACATATTTGAAATCATGTTCTGAACGTATTTGTCAATGTCATTAGGATTCATGTTACTAAACTTTTTTTTCATTTCCTCGTTAAAAGGAAGATGATTCCACGGGAGCATCAACCTTTCCTCCTTTTATCCGTCATAACCGGTAAATTCTCATTTGGGCATCTTATTGTGTTATTCTATGCAGGAAATCGCCTAGTGGTTAAGGAATCATTAACTATGAGGAATGATTGACACCAACATTTGCATAAACATCTAGTACTAATTACTATTGAGTTAATGAATAAAAAATGGTGAGGTATAAATGTGGGTAAAAAAACAGCACTTATAACAGGAGGGGCATCAGGGATTGGCAGAAGGACAGCGGTTGAACTCGCTTCTGAAGGAATTGATTTAGTCATCAACTATCGGCATAGTCGGGACAAAGCGGAAGCCTTTGCAAAGTCATTAACGTCAGAATTTGGTACCAAAAACGTTCCAATTGGAGGAGATGTGTCAGACTATCAACAGTGTTGCGAAATGGTGGAGAAGACCAAAAAACATTTTTCTTCTATTGATATCCTTGTCCATAATGCTGGACCCTATATCCATGAACGGAGAAAGATGGTTGACTATTCTATTGAAGATTGGCACTATCTCATTAATGGAAACCTCAACTCGACTTTTTATCTTTCTAGTCTTCTTATTCCAGATATGAGGAACCGGAAGTGGGGAAGAATTATTACCGTTGGGTTTGACCGGGTAGAATCCGCACCCGGCTGGATCTATCGCTCAGCGTTTGCTGCCGGAAAATCAGGTCTTGCTTCGTTAACGAAATCAATCGCTCTTGAAGAAGCAGAATTTGGGATTACAGCTAATATGGTTTGTCCCGGAGATATTGTTGGGGATTGGAAAGAACGAAACATTGAAGAGGCAATTGGAGAAAATGATGCATCGGTTCCGGTAGGGAGACCGGGAACGGGTGAGGATATCGCCAGGGTTATTTCCTTTTTATCAGACAAGAAATCAGATTATATTACAGGCAGTATCATCCCTGTAACTGGAGGCAAGGATGTACTCGGGAAAGTCTATAGGGATAATAAATAAGACACAATATGGGGAGAAAAAGCTAACTACTAGGGAAATAATATCCTAGGAGATAGCTTTTTT